>Ga0206953_1082_pt1 | contig 18020 bp, 17 predicted proteins | sample Alteio_BWOrgHeat_36_FD_152977 | JGI IMG/M metagenome (GOLD analysis project Ga0206953, IMG submission 152977) | Enriched cells from forest soil in Barre Woods Harvard Forest LTER site, Petersham, Massachusetts, United States -... | ecosystem: Environmental > Terrestrial > Soil > Temperate forest >...
AAAACGGTAATTGATTTAGGTGAGATCACGACCGCGCGAGGCACTGAACAACTGTTACCGATCTGGGTACGGCTGATGGGGCTGTTCAAATCGCCGCAATTCAATTTTCATATCGTTCGCGCAGAGCCTGCTTAATGCGAATCGGAATAATCGGTCAGCCCTGCATCGATGAGATCATCCATGCAGCTAACCCATCAGCAGTTCCCAAGCAAGCCTTGGGAGGTGTGCTTTATTCCTACGCTGCAATGGAGCGGCTGATGAGGGAGAACGGTTCCAAAAATGATTCCATGGTGCCATTGACATGGCTCTCTAAACAAGACCGATCATTTCTTGAATCACTGCTTGACAAATTTACTCACCTCGAACGCAGTGCCGGACTTTGGCCAACGGAATCGCAAACGAACCGTGTTCAGCTTGTCTATCAGGAAAATGGCGAACGCACGGAACATTGTCCGCATATTCTTCCATCGCTAACGGATGATCAACTGACACCAGCACTACTCGAATCACTCGATGGGCTGTTCGTGAATATGATCTCGGGGTTTGATGTCGATATTGATACACTTGAAACTGCCTTACATGGCGCGGCAAAAAAGCCCTATGTACACATTGATATCCATGCGCTGGTGCTTGGTTCTTTGTCTGAACGTGATGACCGTGCTCCCTTCGGTGGAGGTAGGGAACCGCGAGGGGTGAAAGAGTGGAAGCGATGGCTGGCGGTTGCCGATTCCGTACAGATGAACGAACTCGAAGCACGCTGGTTTGCAGACCCCGATATCAGATCTGAACCGGAATTATTGAAATATATTCTTCTGAGCAACCAGTTTCCAAAATTGCGGTATCTCATCCTGACGCGAGCGGAGCGGGGGGCGACCCTCTTCGATTTCGAGAATGAGATGGTTTATAATGCGACACCACCATCCGTTGAAGCTGTTGAAACGACTGGTTCGGGCGATGTATTTGGTTCGGCATTCGTTTTTTCTATTCTTTCGGATACACGCCCTGAGGAGGCATTGCAAAAAGCAGTGGAAATGGCTTCGTGGAATACGACGTTAAGGAATATCGATCTGATACTGGATGCACCATTTTTTAGTTCTTGATCGGCAAAGTTTTATATTACAATGAGAGAATTCTACCCATATATCGAACCTTATAATCAAGGCCATCTAAACGTATCGAATATTCATTCGATGTATTACGAAGAGAGCGGCAACCCGAAGGGATTTCCTGCCGTCTTTGTGCATGGTGGCCCCGGCGGTGGAACGCAGCCAGAACATCGTCGGTATTTCGATCCCAAATATTACCGAATCATCCTCTTCGATCAGCGAGGGTGTGGGAAAAGTACGCCTAATGCTTCCCTCGAAGAGAATACAACATGGGATCTGGTGCGCGATATGGAGAAACTCCGAGAGCATCTTGGAATTGAAAAATGGCTGGTGTTCGGCGGATCGTGGGGTTCGACGCTTTCCTTGGCATATTCCGAAACGCATCCTGAAAGGGTAACCCATCTTGTGCTTCGCGGGATCTTTCTCGTCCGCCAATGGGAGATCGACTGGCTGTATCAAAAAGGTGCCGATGCTATTTTCCCGGATCGATGGGAAGACTATTTAAGGCCAATTCCCGAAGCAGAACGCGGCGATCTGCTTACAGCATATCACAAACGTCTCACAAGCACTGACCGCAACGTACAACGTGAAGCCGCGCTTGCGTGGAGCACATGGGAAGGCTCGACCTCAAAACTGCTCGTCGATCCTTCGATGGTTCAGCATTATAGCGATGGCGATTTTGCAATTGCTTTCGCGCGCATCGAATGCCATTACTTTTTTAATAAGGGATTTATGGAGGATGGGCAACTGCTACGCGATGTCGGAAGGATTCGGCATATTCCGACCGTCATTGTGCAAGGGCGGTATGATGTTGTCTGCCCGATACGAAGTGCGTGGGATCTGCACCGAGCATTTCCAGAGGCGAAGCTGGTGATCACGCCGACATCGGGGCATTCGGCCTTCGAGATAGAAAATCGCTCTGCGCTCATTGAGGCAACTGACGCGTTTAGAAAATAAATGAGTTTTATTGCAGCGATGGTGGTTTCTGCGATGCTCGCTGTAGCTGTTGTGTGTCTTGTCATTGCGGTTCGATATTACCATTACAGGTTTGTTTCGTTTGTCCGCCACGAACATACCGCAGACATGGACTCAAGAAGTCCGGAGGGTTACTCGGACAAACAGTTCTATTATTATGGCGAAACGATCACTTTTTTTTTACGATCGAATACAGAGCATAACACGCTCTGTATTCGAAGGATGAGCGGGCCACTTGAGTATCGGGAGATTTATACCTCAACGTTCGGACTTGAAGATCAGGCGGTCTTCGACGATGTTTCCGATAGAGGCTGTGCTTGGAAAGCGAGCTTGAAAGTCACGGTCGGCGACGAGTTTACGAGCGGTTATTATCATTCACTGCTCGCAAACGAAGAGAGTGGCCAGACGTTTGGGATCTATTTTATTGTCGGCGATATACAGCCCGGTGCAATCGTTGTTGTTGCTCCGGTCTCGACATGGGCGGCCTATAATTCGTGGGGAGGTAGATCGCTCTATCAAAACAAGTCTGCAAACAAGACCGTCTATGATGTCTCGACCGAACGTCCGAATACAGCCTTCGAGATAAATCATGCGATCGATGTCGAAGCGAATATTTTTAATTGGTTTGCAAAATCGTATTCCAATGTTTCGGTCATTCCGGATTATTTGCTCGAAGACCCACGGAACCTGAAGCGTTGTAGGTTGCTTATTCTGGGTTACCATTGTGAATACATTTCGATGGAAATGCACCAAGCTGTTCGTGCTGTGATCGAGCGAGGAATTTCCGTGATCTCGCTTGGGGCCAACCAGCTTTATTGGGTCGTACGATGGAACGCAGAGCACACAAGAATGGAATGCCGGAAAGATCTCACTTTTTTTAAGAGTGCATTTTCCTATGGAGGAATGTGGAAACATCATTTTCGCTCCCCCAAAAAATATCTCGGAGGAGATTACAATCCACTTGGAATGCATACCTTCGCACCATACCGGCTTATGGCTAAGAAAAACCATTGGATTATAGCTGGTTTGAACATTCAACCGGGCGATCTATTTGGAATGGCAGGTATTGATGGAAAGCCGATTTGCGGAGCAGAAACCGATAAGGCCAAGCAGAACGGCGAAAACTTAGAAATTATCGCACATGGGATGAATTGCGAATCAGAGTCAATCGGGAATATCTATGATCCAAGCGATTCTCGATGGGATGGCGCCGGCGGTGGAGATATGACGATCGTGTATCGTTCCAACGGTGCCGCAGTGTTAAACACTGCTTCCATACACAGCGGCGCAGGGCTTGGCTTCGATCCTGTATTTACCGGCATTATTCATAACTTCGTGAAACGGTATGGATCGGTGACTTTGCAGGATACTCAATAACAATTTTCATAGTATTCAGGCGCGATTTGTCCGAACATAGCGTTCTTTTCCATTCATGACCATCAACGAAATCCTTAACGTTCGCGAAAAGCTTCTGGCCGATCTGGATGCCGTTATCGGCGCCGAGGAGCTTGAAGCGTTCAAGCTCGCGCATCTGACCCGAAAGGGAACGATCGCCGCGATGTTCGACGATCTGCGTTCCGTCTCGAAGGAAGAGAAACCATTAGCTGGGAAAGAATTGAATTTGCTTCGGCAATCCGTCGAGGCTCGCTTCGCGGATAAGGAACAATCGCTCGGCACTTCGAAACGGACAGATGCTCATCGCATCGATCTGACAATGCCTGCGCGAACAGTTCCCGTTTCCTCGCCCGGTCACGAACATCCGCTAATGAAGACGCTGAACGAGATGATCTCCATTTTCGAGCGGATGGGATTTGGCGTGGAATATGGGCCGGAGATCGAAGATGATGAGCATAATTTTGGCAAGCTGAATTTCCCGGCAGACCATCCGGCGCGCGATATGCAGGATACGTTTTTCGTTAAGCCTTCAGCGGGATGGAAGGGAACTGAGTCTGCGCCGCTACTTTTGCGGACGCACACATCCCCCGTCCAAATTCGTTTGATGGAAAAACAGAAGCCACCCATTCGATCGATCATGCCGGGGCGTGTTTATCGCAATGAGGCAGCAAGTGCGAGGAGTGCGGTTGCATTTTTCCAACTCGAAGGGCTTGTTATTGATAAGGGCGTCACAATGGCGGATTTAAAGGGAGTTCTACTCTCATTTGCACGGCAATTCTTTGGGAGCGATGCCAAAATCCGTTTGCGTCCCAGTTTCTTCCCATTCACCGAACCGAGCGCGGAGGTAGATGTAAGCTGCTATATTTGCGGGGGAAAGGGCTGCCGTGTCTGCAAAAATTCGGGCTGGTTGGAAATTTTGGGTTCGGGGATGGTGCACCCGAACGTGCTTTCCAATTCCGGGATCGATCCGGAGATCTACACCGGCTACGCATTTGGCCTGGGAATTGACCGGACTGCGATGATGCGCTATGGAGTCAGCGATATAAGGGACTTTTTTGAGAACGATTACCGCTTTTTAGAGCAATTTTAAGCATTTTCGGAGTGAACTAAACCGTCGGTTGTGTTGCTTTCAATTCGTCATTTTCGATAGATTGTCATGAAGAATCCCGCTCTAATTGCTTCCTCTTTGATGCTCCTCGGATCGCTGGCTTTGTCGAGCTGCTCCACATCAACTCCAGCATCAGCGCCAAGCAGCTCGCTTGTCGTGCCGTCTCCCATTGATTTTGGCAACATACGACTTGGTTTATGCAGTGACTCATTGCTCGGTGTGCCGAATGACACTACAATCTCCATCCATAATTCTGGAACGGATACGTTACACATCCATTCTGTGACCGTTCAGGGTTCTGGATTTACGGTCGTTTCATTTGATTCTGTAATCCCGCCATCGGGTTACGGCCCGATGCGGTTGCAATTTTGCCCTCCGGCATCCGGGAATACAAGTGCGACGCTCACGATAACCAGCAATGCCGCTCCGGATTCATCCATGCTCAGCGGCAATGGAGTGCCGTATTCTCCGGGTGTTAGCTCGCAATATACTTACACCGCGTTCAATCTCGATACCGCAGGCCGGACGGTGGGAACCGCTTTCACGGTTACCGATAGCATCATTGCCGTCGGCCTCACGTATCAGGGGCAATCGAATGTGACAGAAGTTTCAGACTCAACCTATTTCATTCCAGAAAGTAATGGTGATGTCAATATCTATGCCAAAGGTTTTTCAACCTATCCAGACACTTTGCTTTTTGGTTCGGGTTGGCAGACACTACCTTTCGGAAGCCAGGGTAAAAACATCCAACTCTATTCCGATAACCAAACCTACACCAATGATAGCCTCAACGAATCGATCACACTGAGCATTCGCGATAGCGCGAGCTTTGTCGAGACGACGAACACCACGATCGAGGGTTTCACTGTGCAGGAATCGCACGTCCATGTGGTGGAATCGGCGCTTTACACGGTCACGGGTAAAGGCTCAACATTGGTCACTGTTACAGTGGAAATTTTCTTTAGTCCGAACTTGGGCACCATCATTAACCAAACGCGGGTTAAACGAGCTGTTTCGACGGCATTGTCCGGCAAATCTACAAAGGCCATGGGCGGCGGCAGGCAGGTCAATTTAGTCAGCTTCAAAGCGCATTAAAACCGGTAATCCATTAAAAAATGAATCGTACATTATTTCGATCGTTCTTTCTTTTTTCAGCTACCATTATCATTGCTGCGATGAGTGGTTGTTCAACATCGACTTCGCCATCTTCTTCCGGCGGAAATGGTGGCGGAGGGGGACTTGATATTCCTGTAGTTAATTTTGGTGTTGTCCCTGCTGGGCAGGTGCGCGACACCACTATCAGCTTTTTTAATAATGGCGCGGACACCGTAACCATCACTGGAGATGCGCTTTCATCCACCTCAGCACAGGATCTGAATTTCACGAGTCCTGTTTCGATTGCGCCCAATCAATACAAGAACTTTGGGTTTCAATTTACACCAACTGCCACCGTAAATGTAGTCACGGACTCCATCCGCTATCAAGCGGGGGGTAAGAGTTACACCGCGCTGATGACGCTCGAAGCAAATGCGAGCAGTGGGGGTGGGACGGGTAATGGCAGCCTCGTCGCCATTCCTACGGTGGTCAATTTCGGTTCCCTTCCGATCGGGCAATGGCACGACACCACGATCAGCCTTGTGAACTCGGGATCTGGCCCGATCACGATCATTTCGAACACGGTATCGTCCGGAGAAGGTCGTGACACGAACTTCAGCGGTTCTGTACTTATTGCAGCACAGAGCGGGATGAACATCCATATACAATTTAATCCTTCCCAGGCCGGTGCTCGAAGCGCGACCGATCAAATTAAGTATGCTACCGGCGGGATCATTGAGACTCTGACCATCACATTGCAAGCGCAAGGAGGCGGATCGACCGGCGGTGGAGGTACCACACCCGGACCGAACAGCATGTATACATTTGATTACTCCTCCGTCGATACAAATGGTATTACGAGTCCGCATACGGATTCTACTTATACCATTGTCAGTAATACACTTACCTTTCAAGGTAAGTCGAATGTCATAGAAGTGCGCGATGGAAGCGGTGGGCTGAATTATTACCATTTGGAGGCTAATGGAGATATCTCTCTGTTTGTGGATTTCTCTCAAGCGGCAGCATTCGCGAGTGTTCCTTCACAATGGTTATTGATTCCAATTGGAAGCAAAATAGAACAAACGAAAACCCTTTTTGATACGTCCATTACAGACCCGACTGGCCAAGCGCCAGCCCCGATAGCGATTACACTTACGACTGATGGAAAAGATCTCGGCGCGACTGATGTGAACGCGGCCAATAATCATTTCGCATGTGAGAATGGGTCTCTTATGATTACTTTGAGTGGAACGACTGCCGTACCCATTTTAGGTACAATACAAGTTTTTTCCCAGGCTAACACCATAACTATTTCATATTCAAAACTGATAGGATTTTATCCAGAGCGGAAAGATGTATCTACAAACTCCCAGATAAATCCATCGACATTTCAAACGCAGACAACTACAACCTCTGACACTTACTTGCTGAAATCTTACGTAAAGAAATAATTTCAGCTCGTCGCCAACGCGCCCAGACCGCTGGACGTTTTTGCATAAATTCCTTCCCGGACGATCTTCGCTAAGATCTCGGTCACAGTATCGACTTCTTCCATTGTGTTGTAGATATAAAAGCTGAGGCGACAGCTTGCCGGAATGAGAAGTTCGCGGTGTGCGAGATCGGCGCAGTGGCAGCCTGCGCGAGATTCTACTCCGAATTCGTTCAACGCATCCGCCAGCCCATGCGGGCTGCGTCCATCAACATTGAACGCCACAAGCGATGTTCGCCGCTTTGCATCTTTTGGTCCATACACGCGAAGACCCGGAATTTCAGATACGCGTTCTAATGCGCGAGCAGTCAAGGAGCGATTGTACGCTGTAATTCGATCCATCGCTTCCTTCACGGCGTTATGGTCGATCGTTTTCTCAGTCATAAAGTATTCGTCGCGTTCGGGATTGAGTGCAAGATCGAGCAAAATACGAAATGCCTGCGCGCTCACGATGGCACCTAAGATATTGGGAGTTCCCGCGCTGAATTTCCACGGAAGCTCGTTGTAGAGGACGAGTTCTGGCCCGACCTGTCCCGAAGCCACCATATCGCCGCCATAGAGGAATGGGCGCATGGATTGGAGCAAATGTTCCTTGCCATACAATGCTCCAATTCCGAACGGTGCGAGAATTTTGTGAAAGGAGAAGGAAAGAAAATCTACATCGAGCGCTTCGACATCGACATACGTGCTGGGAACAAGCTGCGCGCCATCCAAGAGAAGATACGATCTGCATTCGCCGGTCGGTTGATCGTAACCGCTGGCATTTGCGATCTCACGAATTTTTGCAACGGGATTTTTTGTGCCGAAGAAATTAGAAGCACCGCCTGCACACACGATCTTAGTCCGTCGGTCAACGAGCGAGGCCATGTGTGCCAGATCGAGCTCGCCGGTTTCTTCATCGAAATTAACAATGCGGTATTCGACGTTAATACCGAACTTTGGCAAAATCTCGCGGCACATGGCATACCAGGGCACGTAGTTCGAGTTATGCTCCATCATCGTGGTGACAACATTATCGCCATCGCGGAACTCGGTCATCATCGAGTACATGACTGCGTTATGTGCCTCAGTGGTATTGCGATAGAGAGAGATATTTTTGCGGCTTTTTGCGCCAATAAAATCTGCGATGGTATCGTACGACGATTCAAAGAGGCTCGTCATCGCCCTTGAGGCATTCGATTGGCCGCGATGAACGTTCTCATAGTCCGGCGAAAGCTCATGGAATAGCTCGGCCAGCTTTTTCGGAGCCTGCGTGCTTGCGGCGTTATTCGTTACGATTCGACCTTTTGCGATCGATGGAAAATGCTTGCGGATCGCCTGGACGTCGAGGGTAGTTATGGACTCGATCATGCTTAAAAAAGTATAAACAAAACGGATTAAGTTTTATGTCATTCTGAGCGTAGCAAAAACGAAGCGAAGCATCGTCGACGATGCGGCGGAGTTTTTGCGAAGTCGAAGAATCTCTTGCATTACATAGAGATCCTTCGACTCCGTTCGTTCTCCCGTTGGTCGAACGAACTTCGCTCAGGATGACATGTTTAACTAACCATATTTCCAAAATTTAACAGGCATTTTTCAGTATTCATTTCATCGGCCTCGCTTCCTGTCGTATTTTTGAACGATGCGAATCTCATTAAATTGGCTTTCCGAGTATATTTCCGTCCCATTCACGCCCGAAGAATTGTCGGACAGGCTCACGATGCTTGGTCTGGAAATAGAGGCTATCGAGCGCGTTGGGGCTGCGTGGGATAAGGTTATCGTAGGCGAAGTGCTGGAGGTAATGCCCCATCCGAATGCTGATAAGCTGCGGCTCACGAAGGTCTCGATCGGAAATGGCGAGCCACTATCTATTGTCTGCGGCGCACCGAATGTGCGTCAGGGATTACGGGTCGCCGTTGCGATTATCGGCGCTGACCTTGGTGGTGGCATGGTCATTAAGAAAGCGAAGATTCGTGGCGAGGTCAGCGAGGGGATGATCTGCTCGGAACGAGAGCTTGGCATTTCACAAAATCACGAGGGTATTTGGGAATTGCCGAATGACGCGGCCATCGGCCTGTCGCTTGCTGATGCACTCGGAATGCGCGATACGATCTTTGAAGTTGGCATCACGCCGAACCGTGCCGATTGCCTGAGCCATATTGGAATTGCTCGTGAAATTCGAGCGATAACGGGTGAGCGGATTCGATTTCCAAAACCTTCAATTTCTGAAAAAGGCGGCGAGATCGCAAAGCATGTTCGAGTCTCTCTTCCGCAACCGGAATTGTGCCCTCGATACGTTGCAAAATTAGTGAGAGGTGTAACGATCGCTCCATCACCCAATTGGCTAAAGAGAAGATTAGAAGCAGTGGGTTTACGGCCGATCAATAATGTGGTTGATGTCACAAATTTTGTGTTAATGGAGTGCGGTCATCCGCTTCATGCTTTCGATTTCGATGTGGTGGAGAATGGGTTCATCGAAGTCCGAACGGCTGGCGGTTTTGCCGATGAATTCGTAACGCTCGATGGCAAAAAGCGAAAGATGCAGTCGAACGCACTCCTAATTACGGATGGGAAGAAGCCGCTCGGAATTGCGGGCATTATGGGCGGCGAAAATTCAGAGATTCGAGATACAACGAAGGATGTACTCATCGAATCGGCTTATTTCAATCCAACTTCTATTCGTCGGAGCGCAAAACAGCTTGGACTTTCTTCGGATGCATCCTATCGTTTTGAGCGCGGCGCGGATTTCAATATTCTTGAATATGCTGCGGAACGCGCAGCAAAAATGATCGTCGAATTAGCTGGCGGTGAAATAGTAGAAGGTGTTTTAGATGAATGCGCTATCTTATTAAAAAACAAGCAATTACGATTCAGGCCGGCGCGAGCCAATACGCTGCTTGGTATGTCAGTTTCGACTAAACGGATGCTTGAGATATTTTCACTTCTCGACATCCAGGTTCAGAATTCAGAATCACCCGAATGGCTGCTTACTGCACCATCGTACCGAATCGATCTCGAACGCGAAGAAGATGCGATCGAAGAAATTGCTCGCATTGTGGGCTATGACGAGGTTCCAACGAGCACGTTCGAACATGCGCCATTGACTGGCATCCGAGACCCGCTCAAGCTGCGCGATTTCGATTCGCTTGTTCGCACAACGCTGCTTTCAATTGGAGCGAACGAGTGTGTTTCCATCCCTCTCGTGAGCGCAAAAAATGCAGCGCAATTTCACGATCGTCCGGTTGAACTTATCAATCCGCTGAACACAGAGCGCGATAGAATGCGAACGAGCGTGGCGATCAATTTGCTGGAATCGGCGCGCGTAAGCGAGCGATTCGGTGCTGAAGGGCAGCGCATTTTCGAGATCGGAAATGTATTTCATTATTCAGTAAAACCGGAGCAGCTTGGTTATGTTAACCAAAGTCCTGAGCTTGGCATTTTGATCTCCGGCACTCAGGAGCCAAAGACGGCCTATAATGCTGAGGCCATTCCGTCCGATATTTTTCTTATGAAGGGAATTGCTGAGAGCTTGCTCTCGCGTATCGGCATTCGCGAATTCGAATATTCAGCAGAAAAATCTCTGCAAGAGGAGAAACCTTCGAATTTTCTCGATCCTTCCCAAAGCATTACGGTTAGTTCAGGAATGCGACAAATAGGTCTAATAGGACGAATCGCTCCCGCATTAGTGAAAACATACGATCTTCGGAGCGATGTTTGGATTGCACTTTTCGATTATTCTGCATTGTATGAGATCAAGAGAAAATTAGTTGAGAATCCTGCGCCTGTACGTCCGTTACCCAAATATCCTTCGGTTGAGCGCGATATAGCGATCATGCTGGCTGAGGCGATCAGTGCGAGGCAAGTGGAGGAGACGATCCGTGCATCGGCAAAGCAGGAGATTCTTCGAAGTATTCGGCTTTTCGATCATTTTCAATCCAAAGAAATGAAATTAGCGAGTGAGCGAAGCATTGCATTTCATCTTGTTTTTCGCTCGGATGACCGCACTTTGGAAGAGCATGAGGTAGATGAGCTTATCATTCTGATAATTAAGCGGTTAGAGGGCGAACTTCATGCGCGACTTCGTGTTTAATAAAGTAACGAGAATGAGCGATGATCTGAATTCGACTCATTTCACTCGTTACTCATCCCACGTTACTCGAAACTGATTGTGACCCCGACCGAATCCCGAGAAGTAGTTTTAGGACTGAGCCGAGAACGGCTTGCGCGAGCGACGACCCGCTTCGAACGCCTTGCGCGTGATGCTGCAGAACGTATCAGCCATTTAAAGCAAGAGAAACAGACGCTCGAAAAGCGCCTTGTCGATCTTGAATCGCTCTATAATCAGGAGCGTCAGAACTTTGAGCAGCGGGCCTCCTTGCTCTCAAGCGTGACGAGTGAGAGTGAAGAACGAGCGAGAGAATTCACCGATCTCAATACCCGGCTCGCCGATCAGGAGCGCCTATTGAATGAACAGAGCGAGACCATCTCGCGGCTCGAATCGCAGATCGCAAGCAGTGGCGATCAGTTGAAGGATCAAAAGTCTGCTGAATCGTCCTGGCAATCAGAACTCGAAGAATGGAAATCAAAGGTCGGTCAACTCGAGGAGCGCATGGGGAAGATCAGTAAAGAGCGGGATTCTTTCCGAGCGAGGATATTTGAGGACGAGCGTATTAACGCCCAATATGCTCTGCGGCTGACTTCCGACGAGCGAGACAATGCCGCGAAAGCCATCGAATCGCTCATCGATCAATTCTCGACGATGGAATCGAGAGTGCTTGCTGCAGAGGAGAAATAACCCATGGCACAAACCGTAAAAGTAACCATCCTTGGCGCGGAGTATCCGCTTCGCTCGAACGACGAAGCGCTTACGCAACAATTAGCTCAGGAAGTCGATGCCCAATTGCGGGAACTTCAGGCAAAGCTGCCATCACAATCCACGACCACGCTTGCCGTGCTGGCAGCGCTAAATTTTGCCGAACAGGAAGCACATACTAAAGAGAACGAACGCCGCGAGATCGACCGCATTGCGCTCGATCTCGAAACGCTTTCCAGTGCGCTGGAACAGGCGATGGAATAGTCTCTATCCCACCTTCGAAGTAAGCGGCCCGCGAATACCCTCGTATTTTACGAGCTTCGCCTCGATCTCGCCGATCAGGATCTTCGATGACATTTTTACGGGCATGTGATTGTCGTCATCCGTGAGCCATATTCTGATCGTACCTTCGCTTTTGAAGAGTCCCCCTTGCACGACCATCGGCTCGATGACGGAGCATTCGAACGTGCCGACATCGGTTTCGACTTGTTGATGACCCAGTATGCGCACATCAAGCGGATGAGTCTCGCCATCGAAAAAATTCTGTAAATGCACCACATCGCCTTTGTGAGAGCGTGTCATATCGAGTGTGCGGATATAATAAAATGCGCTTACGATATCGTGAACGTACTGCGGCGTTTTGAATTCTTTACCATCGCTTGCATCTGCCGTTTGGGCGACGGGATCGAAATTGGCATCGTAATCTTTCGAATAACTTCCCTCGCGCACATGCTGCTCGAATCGCCACGGAAAAATTCCATCTGCATCCATGAACGTTTCATAGCGATCGCGTACTCGAAAGATCCAATCGAAGGAGGAACTAGAGGATGCTTCCACTCGCGTCTCCATTGTTTTTCTGCCATTGACATAACGGTAATCGGGAATGGACATGACCGCCTGCCCGCCAGTAATAACGCCCCAGTCAATATCGAACGTCAGCCGTTCACCGACCGCGAACGCAGTATTCGGTAAATGCCGAAGTTCAGATTGATTGATGATCGCGTGGCTGGTGGGCAATGTATCTGCACCGACAAATTGATGCCCGCGAGGTCCCCAAAGCCCCGCAGCAAGCAATAAAAGTGTCGAGAAAAAATGATGCCGCATCGAATTAATATAATGCCATTAAGCAGCCGATTCAACAGCCTGTTCCTGGAATTCTGAAAACAGTATTTCCACCGATTTTATTACGTTCGAAGTGTCCATACGTTCCATGCACGTGCAATGTTCGCAATTTGGGCAATCCGTAATGGGATTCGGAGAAAAATTGATAACCCGAACACCCCGAAATCCCCACCGTTCTTTACTGAGGGCGCGCGGAAGTGGAAAAAGGCCGATCGTCGGAGTGCCAAGGGCAGCGGCGAGATGCCCTGGCCCGGTGCTGCCGGCGGTCACGATCGAGGCGCGTTCGAGGAGAGCGGCTAATTCTAAAATACCATGCCCTACGAACGGAATCGCACGTCCCACGCCGATCGAGGCGGTTGCAACATTGATGATATTTGCATCCGATGCAACTCCCGTTAGCACAATGTTCATCTCATATTTTTTAACGATCGCATTACCTAATTCGATGAATTTCTGAACAGGCCATTGTTGCGAGGAACCGCCGCTTGTAATATGCAGCACAGCGAATTTGGTATCACTTTTGCCAAGCTGTTCGACGATCCACCGGTCAACAAATTGTATCTCCGGCGATCGGAGCTTGATCTGAGGCAGTGCATTCTCCTCGGCATTAATTCCCACCGAAGGCAACATGTGGAGATTGTACGCCGCTTCATTTCGTTCGGCGGTCTTCCGATGCTCGTAGATCTTATGCGTAAATAGGAAAGAGTACCACCGATACCCAGTTCCAATACGTTTTGGAACACGAGCAACAAATCCTGCTAACACAAGCGGGAATTTCGGACTGGGAAAAAACGCCACATCCATTTTGCGAAAGTGCCGGACGAGCTTCCAAAAACTTGTTTTTTCTTCAACACTTCGAACTTGATCCACATCCGGACAACGCTCGATGATGGGTCGCGTATAGTCGCGGGCAAGAAAAGTTACGCGAGTTTCGGGCAATGCTTTTTTGATAGCCCGTGCCATTGGCAGCGTGAGCACAACATCACCTAAACGGTCGGTGCGGACGATTAGAATGTTGTCTGAACCTGGATTTATGGGATGCATGGGATATTTGGGATGAGCTTGTTAGAATGAAAATGTTTCAGAATTCCTTCATCCTTCATCCTTCATCCCTTATCCTTGCCCAAAGAGCGGGAGACGGGGATCGAACCCGCGACGTCCAGCTTGGGAAGCTGGCATTCTACCGCTGAATTACTCCCGCAGCGTGGTCTGTAAAAGCAGGATTGGGGGGAAATGTTTCCGTAATACTATAAACCCTATCCTAAAAATTTATTCTGTTCTTTCTGCAGCTCTTTAATAAGATAGGCCATGTGTGGATTGTTCGAGCCATGTGCAAGCGGGAAGTAGTGTTGCTGCGTTTCCATGATGTATTTGATCGGGTTCTTTTTCACATTGAATTCAAGGCATCGGTAGGTATCGAGCCGGTCGGCGAGTTTTAGCATTCGGGCATCCTCGCTGGCAGCGAGTAGTTTCTCGATATATTCTTTTTCTACCCAATCTTTCATTGCCCCTTCGGCTTTGATGTCCTTCGTCAGCTTCTGGACGAGGTAGCTGGTATAGGAACCAAAATTCAGATCGAGGATTTCCGGTGTCAGGACATGGGAATCTTCCAGAGCGTCATGCAGTAATGCGGCGCAAAGGATATTGGCGTCTGTTTGACCGATCTCGATGAGCACGATCCTTGCCACGCGGCTTGGGTGCCAGAAATAGGGAGTGCCATCCGGTCGTTTTTGGAACTCATGCACGCTCTCCGCCATGTCATACGCATCGAGAACTTTATTTACCGCAACCGCATCGATCCCCCGCTCGCGCAACAGCGATTCCAACTCCTTCCGGGAGAGATAGGTCTCGTTATATTTAGGAATTCCTTCCTCTAAGTACATCGTAGAACCTGGATTACGCGGATTAGATGGATTCTCTGGATTACTACTCAGGCATCGGCCTGATCAAACAATGAAAAGCTTTGTGTTACTAAAGATGAGTTCATTGATCAATGCACCTATGCTTATTTAAGAAACGAACATCCGGGATTTGTAGATGGTTGATAATGCCAATAGTAATCCCGAAAATCCATCTAATCCGCGTAATCCAGGTTCTGTCCATTAAACATTGAACCGGAAGTGCATGATGTCCCCGTCGTCAACAATATATTCGCGTCCTTCGCTTCGCAGAAGTCCGGCTTCGCGGACGGCGGCTTCGGTTTTTAGGCGAAGAAAATCGGCAAGTTTCATCACTTCGGCGCGGATAAATCCTTTTTCAAAGTCTGTGTGGATGACGGCTGCGGCTTCCGGAGCTTTCGCACCTTTACGAACAGTCCATGCACGTACTTCTTTCGGTCCAGCGGTGAAATACGTTTGAAGTCCGAGCAAATCGTATGCCGCGCGGACGAGCGCGTTCAGTCCCGGCTCTTTCAGGCCAAGCTCACGCAGGAATTCGGCGCGTTCGGCCTCCGGTACTTCGACAAGCTCCATTTCGATCTTCGCGCAGATCGTCACGACGAGCGCGCCTTCTTTTTCTGCAATTTCACGAATGGTATCGATGTATGCATTCCCATGCGTAACGCCATGCTCATCGGTATTAGCGACGTAAAGCACGGGCTTCGCGGTGAGCAGGTGCATCTCGCGGAGCCAGGTTTGCTCATCATCGGAAATTAAGAGAAGATATTTTGCGAGGCGGCCTTTTTCGAGATGCTCTTTAAGGCGAGTATAGAGATCCGATTCCGCGCGAGCTTTCGGGTCACCGGTCTTGGATTTTCGCTGGGCGGCGTCAGCTTTTTTATCGAGCGTATCGAGATCTTTCAGGATAAGCTCGGTCTCGATGACCTCGATATCGCGCTTGGGATTGACCGAGCCATCGACATGGATCACATTCCCATCGTCGAACGCTCGGACGACATGTGCGATCGCATCGACATCCCGGATATGCGCCAGAAATTGATTGCCGAGTCCTTCGCCCTGCGATGCTCCCTTGACAAGACCGGCAATATCGACGAATTCTATCGTGGCCGGAACCTCGCGCGCGGGATTGACGAGCGCGGTCAGAGCGCGGATGCGCTCATCCGGCACCGGGACCACGCCGGTATTCGGCTCGATCGTGCAAAAAGGATAATTTTCCGCCGCAGCCTGCGAGCTGGCGGTGATAGCATTGAACAGCGTCGATTTCCCGACGTTCGGCAAGCCAACAATTCCGCATTGTATTCCCATCGCAGCACACTACGCAAGCGGCTCACTCAAAGTGCCCAGAACCTGAATTACTCGCTGATTTATTTCTGATTTCGCTGATGACTCTCAAAGGACTGTCATCCTGAGCGGAGTTTGTCTCGACGCGCATCGCCCACGATGCTGGGAGAATTGCGTAGTCGAGGAATCTCCTGCGGTTAAACCGTGACAATCATTAGCACACAAGGACATCAAAGAAAGGGATTTATGATTCGGACGCCTTCGATGAGTTGGTTATGCTGAAAGTCTTCGGAATAGAGCACATCACATTCTGATTCGATAGCGGAAGCGAGAATCAGGCTGTCATAATAGCCATAATGATAGCGATCAGAGAGTATTATACTTGAATCAATTATTGCAGGAGTAACAATTATAATATCCAAAAAGGAATTAATTTCATCTACTACTCTTCTAATATCCATCCATGAAAAATGAAATTTTTTCGACAAGACGTTCGAGACCTCTGAAAGTACTTGAGTACTAACCACACCATCAACACGCAGGAGCAATTCTGCGGCCTTCTCGAACTTGTTTGGCTCCGTCAGAGTATGATTATAAACGACGACGTTGGTATCGAGAAAGACCCGCTTCATCGTTCATTAGCTTCATCGCGGTTGAACTTCCATCCGCGAGTATCGATGCGAACCGCATTGAAAGCGGCATGAACCTCTTCCACAGTGTTGAAAATAGGCTTTTTCCGCTGCTCAAGAGGGTCTAATGTAACCTTGAATGGGTGTCCCCGAAGTTCTTCAGGGACTTCCAGCACGACCGAAGCATCTGTTGTGGTAATAATTTGAGTATGCTGCATACGCGTAAATCCTCCTAATTATACCAAAGCCGCATGGCCGCTATTTCGTTCCTACCGCGTAACCACCACCGGCACCTGCTGAACGCTTCCGTTCATCTCCACAACGCACTCATACATGCCGGTGGGCAAGCCGGTAAGCTTGCTCCACACCCAGCTATGCTCACCGGAAGTGAGCGCGCCCTCGAAGACCCGCGCAACTTCTTCGCCGAGAAGGTTCACAACCGTAACGCGCGCCACGCCGCTCTCCGCCGAGGTAAAGCGAATGGTGGTGGATTGAGAGAGGGGGTTGGGGTAGGTGGAAATAGAAGTTTGTATCGGCGCTGGTGTTGCAACGGCGCTCGTGTTTATCATTTCGGAAAGTGGACGACGCCAGACACCGCTGCTATTAGTTCCAGCATAGAGATTTGTCCCGCCAACTGCAAGTGATAACACTTGAGAGTCCATCAAACCGATGTTTGCCGCCTTCCAATTTGTCCCGTTGTCGGTCGAGAGAAACACCCCGAATTGAGTTCCTGCAAAGAGATTCCCTCCGCTCACCGTAAGAGTATTGACATTTTTGCCCGTCAAGCTTGTGCTCGGTACAGTCCAGCTTGTGCCGTTGTTGGTAGAGAGAAATATTCCGTTGCCCCCTGCGAAGAGGTTTGTGCCGCTCACAGCAAAGGAATTAATAATAGTATTTGCTGGAATGCCGTTACTCACATCAGTCCAGCTTGTGCCATTGTTGGTGGAGAGAAAAACGCCACCACCATCCGCCACAAAAAGATTCGAGCCGCTCGCAGCTATGGAAAGAACATAATAGTTCGATGGGAGACCATTACTGACCGCTGTCCAGTTTGAGCCGCTGTTGGTCGAAAGAAATACACCCTCCTTACTTCCTAAAAAGATATTTGTGCCAATTGTCGCAAATGCGGT
>Ga0206953_1083_pt1 | contig 17982 bp, 16 predicted proteins | sample Alteio_BWOrgHeat_36_FD_152977 | JGI IMG/M metagenome (GOLD analysis project Ga0206953, IMG submission 152977) | Enriched cells from forest soil in Barre Woods Harvard Forest LTER site, Petersham, Massachusetts, United States -... | ecosystem: Environmental > Terrestrial > Soil > Temperate forest >...
AAAGGCTTATGAGATCACCGCAAATCCATACCTGCTCAGAAAATATGACCTTATAGCCCTTGATCTTTTTAATGCTGTATCAAAAAGTAATATAAACGTCGGCGGTGATGTAATTCAGAAAAGCGGACAATCTTATGTGGTTCGTGGTATCGGCTTGCTCAACAATACCGAAGAAATCGAGAATGTAGTTATCACGCATATTAATGGAACTCCTATTCTTGTAAAAAACGTAGCAACAGTAAGCGAAAGCGCTGTTCCCCGTCTTGGACAAGTAGGCCGCGATGATGATCCGGATGTTGTAGAAGGTATTGTACTGTTGAGAAAAGGAGAAAATCCGGGAGAAGTTCTTGAAAAATTGAGAGAGAAAGTAGATGAAATAAACACAACCTTTCTTCCAGCAGATACAAAAATCAAATCATTTTATGATCGTACAAACCTGATCAATTTCTGTACAGAAACGATCATCCACAATCTTACCGAAGGAATTTTACTAGTAACCTTTATCGTTCTGATATTTATGGCGGACTGGCGTACGACGGTAATCGTATCCATCATTATTCCTCTATCCTTGCTCTTTGCATTTATTTGTCTGCGCCTGAAAGGCATGAACGCAAACCTCCTTTCAATGGGCGCAATTGATTTTGGTATTATCATAGACGGTGCCGTTGTGATGGTGGAGGGAATATTCGTTACGCTCGATCATCTAGCTCATAAAGTCGGAATGGAAAAGTTCAACAAACTTTCCAAGCTTGGTCTATTAAAAAAGACAAGCTCCCAAATGGGTAAAGCAATTTTCTTCGCGAAGCTTATTATTCTAACTTGTTTATTCCCGATTTTCGCTTTCCAAAAAGTGGAAGGAAAGATGTTCTCTCCTCTCGCCTATACACTTGGTTTTGCGCTTTTAGGTGCGCTCATCTTCACACTGACTCTTGTTCCTGCATTGGCAAGGGTATTACTGAATAAAAACGTTCGTGAAAAAAACAATCCTGTGGTGAATTTTATCACAAACGGTTACATGAAAATGTTTAACGTAACCTACAAATTCAAAAAAGGAAGTCTTATTGCAACAACCGTTTTATTAATCGTGTGTTTCTGGCTGGCCAGATTTATTGGAACGGAATTCCTTCCTCAGTTAAATGAAGGTTCTATTTATGTCCGTGCAACCTGCCCAATGAGTATTTCGCTTCAGCAATCAACAGAGTTGACGCAGCAAATGAGAAAAATATTCCGGGAATACCCGGAAGTAAAACAAGTGCTGTCGCAAACGGGAAGACCAAACGATGGTACTGACCCAACTGGGTTTTACAATATTGAATTCTTCGTTGATATTTATCCAAAAGAAGAATGGAAACGAAAAGTAAGCAAACTTGACCTGATTGAAGAAATGCAGCATCACCTGGAAAATAATTTCCCGGGAATTAACTTCAACTTCTCACAACCGATCATGGACAATGTGGAAGAAGCAGTGAGTGGTGTTAAAGGATCTCTCGCAGTAAAAATCTACGGCTATGATCTGGAGAAACTTCAACGTTATGCTGATACAGCTTATATGCAGTTAAAGACTATTCAGGGCGTTGAAGATTTAGGTATTATCAAAAATATTGGACAACCCGAACTACAGATCAACTTTGATCAAAAGAAAATGGCAACTTATGGCGTTTCGACCGAAGAGGCTGAAAGCGTTGTAGAGATGGCCATTGGAGGAAAAGCAGCATCTGTTATTTATGAAGGTCAACGCAAGTTTGATCTGCGGATCCGTTATGGAAAAGAATTCAGAAGCAATGAAGAGGACGTAGGAAATCTCCTTGTTCCTACTGATAAAGGAAATAAAATTCCGATCAAACAAATTGCGGACATTAAAACGATAACCGGCCCTTCTTTAATTTTCCGTGAAGAAAACCTTCGTCTTAGTGCGGTTAAATTCTCTGTGAGAGGAAGAGATATGGGTGGAGCTGTAATGGAAGGTATCGACAAAGTCGGAAAAGCATTACACTTACCGAAGGGTTATAAAATTATTTGGAAAGGGGATTTCGAAAATCAACTTCGCGCAACAAAAAGTCTTTCCGAAACAGCGCCGATCGCATTGGTAATCGTATTTATCCTGCTCTACATTTCATTTGGAAACTTCAAAGATGCACTGATTGTACTTGCGAATGTATTATTCGCAATTGCTGGTGGTATTATTGCATTACTGCTTACACATACTAATTTCAGTATCTCTGCAGGTATCGGATTTATTGCATTATTCGGAGTTTGCATACAAAATGGCGTTATTCTGGTAAGCGTATTCCGTCACAACATTGACGATGACATGACATTGAAAGAAGCCATTGTGGACGGCGTTAAAACACGTGTACGTCCGGTTGTAATGACAGCTCTCATGGCAGCCCTGGGTTTATTACCAGCAGCAATTTCAACAGGAATCGGTTCTGAAACACAAAAACCTTTGGCCATTGTTGTGATCGGTGGAATTATTATGGCCACATTCCTGACCTTGCTGATTCTGCCTCTTATCTTCGAATCTGTTTATAAACGCGTTGGAAGAATGAAAGTAAAAGATCCAAGCAATTAATAACTGAATAATAGCTAAAAGAAAAAGGAGATTGAAATCAATCTCCTTTTTTCTTTTAAAATTTTATATCTATTCTAAACCAGGTCAAACAAACTCTTCACTCCGGGATATCGTTCAACAGTAAAACCTTCAGCATAATCAAAACCAGCAGGACGGCCAAATTCTATCATACGCGCTTTAAGGGATTCCAAAAAATGTGGTGTTGATATAACAGTTTGCGGTTCTTTAGATTTAGGGTTATGAAACTGTGAAGAAAAAGCCAAAACAGCTTTCATTTTTTTATCAATATATGGAGTAACGTCAACAACAAAATCAGGTTTTATAAAGCGGTCCTGAATTGTATGGTAAACAGCCTTAGGTCTCCAGCCTTCCTGAATTTTTCCATTCAGTTTTGTTTCAATTTTAATTAATCCCGAATAAAAACAGGATTCCGAAACAAGCTTTGAAGCCCTTCCATGATCAGGATGACGGTCGGTAATGGCATTACAGATCACTATTTCCGGTTTATATTGTCGAATCTTTTGAATGATTTTAATCTGGTGTTCCGGGTTATTTTCAAATGCTCCATCTCTCATTCTCAGATTATCACGAAAAGCAATCCCGAGAATTTTAGCAGAGGCAGCAGCTTCCTTGTCGCGCAACTCAGCACTGCCACGGGTTCCCAACTCACCACGGGTAAGATCAAGAATACCAACCTTTTTACCCATAGCAATGTGTTTCAATAATGTTCCGGCGCATGTCAGTTCAACGTCATCGGGATGAACACCAATTGCAAGTATATCTACTTTCATAGGGTTTAAATTTATTTTTTTCCTTCGATCCAGTTCGTGATTTTTTCATCCATTGGATTTGTCGCGGAACCAATTGAATCTATCCATTTGCCGTTTTCATCAATCAAAAACTTATGAAAATTCCATTTTACCGATGCATCAGACACGCCATTTTGAGTCTTTTCAGTCAACCATTTATAAATAGCATCCATATCATCTCCCTTAACAGAAATCTTCGACATCATTGGAAAGCTAACGCCATAATTCTTCGAACAAAAAGTAGCGATTTCGTCATTCGTACCCGGCTCCTGGGAACCAAAATTGTTCGCCGGGAAACCTATAATCACAAAATTTTTGTCTTTGTATTTTTCATACAACTTTTCAAGATCTGCATACTGATACGTAAAGCCACATTTGGAGGCTGTATTTACAACCAATACTTTTTTCCCTTTTAGCTGGGATAAATCAAATTCTTTACCATCTAATGATTTCGTTTTAAAATCATAAAAACTTTTTGTCGGAGCAGTTTGTGCAGAAGCAACGTTTGCTGCAAAAAACAGGGACGCTATTGCTGAAAATATCTTTTTCATTGTTATTTATTTTAATATTTAAGTCTGTCAAAGATAGTGATATAATGGAAAAAATGTGGCCCGGCATTTTTGAATAGCTTTAGCTATCTTTGCACCCGAAATGCTTACAAAAGAATTAAAAGCACTTTTAATAAAAGAGGTCAAACTCGAATTCAGACATAAATATGCGCTGAATGGCATTCTACTCTACGTTGCTTCCACGGTTTTCGTAAGCTACCTGTCTTTTAAACAAATCGTAAATGCTCCAACCTGGAATGCCTTATTCTGGATCATTATGCTATTTGCTTCTATCAATGCTGTCTCCAAAAGTTTTATGCAGGATAGCAAAGGGCTTTTTCTTTACTATTATACACTCGCCAGTCCGCAGGCGGTTATACTTTCCAAGATCGTTTACAATGCATTTTTGATGCTCTTTATTTCACTTACCTGCTATGGCTGTTATTCGCTGTTCATAGGAAACATTGTGCAAAATCAGTTTTTATTTATTTCCAATCTCGCATTGGGCAGTATTGGCATTTCATCTATACTCACACTTATCTCTGCAATAGCTTCTAAAACCGGCAGTAATTTCAGTCTTATGGCTGTTCTAAGCTTTCCTGTAATGATCCCATTACTTATTACTTTAATGCGGGTTTCCAAAGATGCGATTGATGGCCTGGATTTTTCTGTAACGTATAAATACCTGGTGGTAGTGAGCCTGTTAGACCTTATTATCCTGGCACTTTCTTATATGTTATTTCCGTACCTTTGGAAAGACTAAAAGTTACAAGTTTCAAGTCAAAAGTTTCAGGGTTATATATTTAAACCTGAAACCCGGAACCTAAAAACCTGAAACCTACTGATGAAAAACTGGTGGAAAGTACTATGCATTATCCTTCTGCTCTATACAATTGTATGGGGCTTTTTAGGTCCCATCCCTAACCTCGATATTATTCACGAAACCATACGCAATCTGTATTTCCATGTTACCATGTGGTTTGGCATGATGATTTTACTTACAGTTTCGCTGTACAATAGCATCCGCTATCTTTCAAAATCTGATTTGAAGAATGATATTATTGCTTCGGAAGCCACAAACGTTTCTATTTTATTGGGCATTCTTGGTTTATGCACCGGTTCCATCTGGGCTAAATTTACCTGGGGCGCTTGGTGGACGAACGATCCACAACTGAATGGGGCAGCAATTACAATACTCGCATATCTGGCCTATGTTTTGTTAAGGAATTCTATTGAAGAGGAACAAAAAAGGGCTAGAATTTCGGCAGTCTATAATATTTTTGCATATGTAATGATGGTTGTTTTCATTGGAATTATTCCAAAATTTACCGGTGTAGATTCTTTACATCCGGGCAAAGGCGGAAATCCCGGATTTAATACTTATGATTTAGACAGTCATTTACGTGCGGTATTTTATCCGGCTATTATTGGCTGGACGCTTTTAGCAACGTGGATTATGACCATAAGGATCCGCATCACTAATCTTCAACGAACAAATTAGCATGAAAAAACTATTTGCACTTGTTGCTGTATTACTTGGATTAAAAGGACTGGCACAAAATCAGAGCAACCAAAACATGGGTGACATGATGCGCTCGGATGGAAAAATATATGTTGTAGTCGCAGTACTGGTCGTAATTTTTTGCGGCATTATTATTTACCTGATCAACATAGACCGCAAAGTGAGTAAGTTGGAAAAAGAAACAAAAAAGTAAAATGAAAAAAGTTCACATTATCGGCATTATTGTGATTGCCATTTCAATTGGCGCAATTATGGCGTCATTGTCGAGTTCAAGCACATATGCTAACTTCACTGAAGCAGTAGCTAACCCCAATTCAGAATACCATGTAGTTGGAAAGCTTGACAAAACACGGGAAATGGTTTATGACCCTAAGGTTGATGCCAATCAGTTTACCTTTTATATGGTTGACAACAGTAACGTGGAGAAGAGAGTTACCCTTCACAAAAGTAAACCTCAGGACTTTGAACGTTCGGAACAAATTGTGATCATCGGAAAATGTAACGGAGAAGAATTTCAGGCAAGCGATATTCTGATGAAATGTCCATCAAAATATAATGATGGAAAGCCACAGGAAACTGTTAAAAAAGAGTAGACAACCAGCAGTCGACAAAACACAAAACTATTGTCTAATGCCTGTTGCACACTATCGATTAATTTAAATTATGAATATACAATACGTAGGCGAACGATTACTTCCGGGTCAGACAGGTAACATATTTATACTTCTTGCATTTGTAGCCGCACTATTTTCCACCGTAGCGTATTTTATCGGCGCTTCTGAAAATCCACTTTCCGGATCCTGGAAAAAACTTGCGCGTATCTCTTTCAGAATTCATAGCCTTGCAGTTGCAGGGATTGTCGGCACGCTGTTTTACATGCTCTACAAACACATGTATGAGTATGAGTATGTGTGGCATCATTCCAACAATGAAATGCGAATGCGGTATATCTTCTCCTGTTTCTGGGAAGGACAGGAAGGAAGTTTTCTTTTATGGACCTTCTGGCATGCAGTTCTTGGAAATATTCTGATCAGGACAAGCAAAGACTGGGAAGCTCCTGTAATGACCATTTTCAGTTCCGTTCAGGTATTTCTTGTTTCGATGTTATTGGGAATATTCGTTTTCGATCATCGGATAGGCAGCAATCCATTTACTGTCCTGTTGCGGCAATCCGAATTTGGAAGTATTCCTTTATTCCAAAATCCAAACTACTTAAGTAAACTTGATGGTCGCGGTTTAAATCCATTATTACAGAATTACTGGATGACGATCCACCCTCCTACCCTTTTTCTAGGATTCGCTTTGACGCTGGTTCCATTTGCATATGCAATTGCAGGTTTATGGAAAAAGAAATACAATGAATGGCAGAAACAGGCCTTGCCATGGGCGCTTGCCGGAATCATGGTTTTAGGAACAGGCATACTTATGGGTGGTGCCTGGGCTTATGAAGCACTCAGCTTTGGAGGTTTTTGGGCCTGGGATCCTGTAGAAAATGCATCCCTTGTTCCTTGGCTGACATTAGTTGGCGCGGCTCATATCATGATGATCCACAAACAAAAAAACCAATCGCTTTTCACCACGTTCTTTTTAACACTCATTACGTTTATACTTGTGCTTTACTCAACATTCCTTACCAGAAGCGGAATTTTAGGGGAAACGTCGGTTCATGCATTTACTGATCTGGGCATGTCGGGACAACTGCTTTTGTACCTTTTCTTCTTTTTAATTTTATCGATCGTCCTGATAATTATAAACTGGAAAAACTTTCCTAAATCAAATGAAGAAGAAAATATCTGGAGCCGTGAATTCTGGATGTTCCTTGGTGCTTTGATCCTTCTTATTTCATCATTCCATATCATGTTTAACACATCCATGCCAGTATGGAATAAACTATTCGGACTTAAACTCGCACCTCCCACCAATGTGATTTATTTTTACAATTCCTGGCAGATCCCTTTTGCAATTGTTGTTTCATTACTTATTGCAACAGGACAATTTCTTAAGTACAAAGATTCTGACATCAAGATTGTTTTAAAAAAACTATTTATTCCTTTTATTGGCTCCATTGCTTTTTGTGTGTGCGTTTCTATTGCGATGCACATTACCGAAATCTTTTACATCATTTTATTGTGGTCTTCCGCTTTTTGCGTCTGGGCAAATACAGATTACTGGTTACGCATTCTCAAAGGAAAAATCAAAAATGCAGGATCGTCAATTGCGCATATCGGCTTTGGTTTAATATTAATGGGTGCGCTTATTTCGACTTCAAAAAAGGAATTTATCTCCGTAAATAGCTCCGGGAAAGATGTTCAGGCGCTTGGTAAAGAATTATCCAACAGCAAAAACATTTTGTTGCAAACCGGAGACACATTACCTATGGGCAATTATTTTGTGACCTACAAAGGCAAAGAAAAAAAAGGAGTGAACATTTATTTTGCAATTGAATATTACAAAAAGCAAGCTGACGGAAAGTTAAAACTTGATTTCACGTTACGTCCCATTATTCAGCTTAATCCACGGATGGGAAATGTGGCAGAACCGGATACTCGGCATTTTTTGAATAAGGATATTTATACACATATAACGGAAGCAGATCTTGAAATGCCGGAAGACAAAAACAAAACTGGCAATGAATATGGAAAATCCCAACCTTTCACTATCGGCGTTGGTGATACAATCACATCTTCCAACAGTTTAATTATACTGGAAGGATTTAACACAACAGTGGACAAGAAAAAATACAATCTCAATGATTCCACCCTCGCCGTAGAAGCGCGTTTTAAAATATATGACATTGATAAAAAAACATATATGGCAACACCTGTATATGTGATCAACCATAACCAGGTTGAACCTATTGAAGCTACTGTTGAAGAACTTGGCATTAAATTAAATTTCTGGAAGATCACTCCTGAGACAGGAAAAATAGATATTACAATGGCGGAAAAAAACAGCAATAAACCTGATTTTATCGTAATGGAGGCAATTGTATTTCCAGCAATAAATATTCTATGGACCGGCTGTATTATTATGGTTATTGGCACTGCAATGGCAATCCGTCAACGGTTAAGAAATTTTAAAAATGGCGAAAAGGAAATTTAATATTGTACTCATCGGATCTGGAAATGTAGCAACCCATATGGGACTTGCATTAAAAAAATCCGGGCATTCTATTGAACAGGTTTATTCAAGAACAGGGGCTTCGGCCCGTGCTCTGGCTGTCAAGCTCAGGTCACAGGCCGTTACAGATGTAAACAGACTTACCAATAAAGCCGATATCTATATTATCTCTGTTAAAGATGACGCACTTGCTTCATTGCTGAAACATTTAAAGAAAAAGAAAACATTAGTCGTACATACGTCCGGAAGTTTACCAATGAATATTCTGAAAGGAATTTCTCCTTTTTATGGGGTTATTTATCCGCTTCAGACTTTATCAAAAGGGAAAATGACGGATTTTGCAAACGTTCCGTTATGTATTGAAGCAAATAAAAAAAGTCAGGAAAAAAAATTAGTACTCCTTGCAAAAACAATTTCCAGGCAAGTACAGGTAGTCAGTTCCGAAAAAAGAAAAGCCCTTCACCTGGCAGCAGTATTCGCAGGTAACTTCAGCAACCACATGTACACGCTTGCGGACAGATTGTTAAGAAAACACAAACTCAGCTTTAATTTATTGTTGCCTTTAATACAGGAAACATCAGATAAAATAAAAAACAATTCACCTGTCCTGATGCAAACAGGACCTGCAATACGCGGAGACAAAACCATAATGAGAACTCATCTTGCCATGCTTTCAAAAAATAAGGATTTGCAAAAACTATACAAATCAATCAGCGACAGCATCGTAAAGAATAAATAGTAATTTTGAAACTCTTATGAATAAAATTACTGCATTCGCAAAGCTTATCCGTTTACCAAATTTGTTAATCATTGCATTAACTCAATATGCAATACGTTGGGGAGTTATTTATCCAATGTACAGTTTTATCAACAAGCAACTTCTTCTGAATTTTCAAAACGAACAGGACATTAGTAAACGGATTACCAATCCACATATCATGCAGTTCCAGGTAAGTGATATGGAATTTTTCTTTCTCACCCTTGCCACTGTCATGATAGCCGCTGCAGGTTACGTGATTAATGATTATTTCGATGTAAAAATTGACCGGATCAACAAACCCGATCAAATGGTTATTGACAAAGGCATTAAACGCAGAGAGGCCATGGGTGCGCATTTGGTAATAAGCGCAATTGCCATTCTGATTGCTGGTCTCATTTCATTTAAACTCGGACTCTGGCAGTACAGTATGATTTATATAGCCTGTGCAGTAGGACTCTGGTTTTATACAACTGAATTTAAAAAGCAATTTCTTATTGGAAATATTGTTGTCGCTTTGTTCGTTGCACTCGTTCCATTTATTGTTGGCTTATATGAACTGCATCTTGCCGCAGAAAAATACAGGGTATTGACTTATCCGCCTTTTGAAGTCAACTTTAAAGTGATTTTCAACTTTGTTCTTGGGTTCTCATCGTTAGCATTTCTGATTAACCTGGTACGTGAAATCCTTAAAGATGCAGAAGACCTGGAAGGCGACAGAGCCTTTGGCTGCAGAACAGTTCCGATTGTTTTAGGTATTGAAACAACAAAAAACATGGTTTCATTCCTGATTATTTTAATTATTGCTATTATCGGTTATATACAAAAAGGTCAGTGGGATTCAAATGCAAAACTATCTTTTATTTATTTGCTTGCCTTTATACAAATTCCATTAGCTGTGATTATTTATTTTATCCAGAAAGCACAAACGCCAAAAGATTTCCGTACGCCTGATCTGCTCAGCAAAATTGTAATGCTCACTGGTGTTCTTTACACGTTTATTATTTACTATAGTTTCATGAATAATGTCTGATTTCAAATTCTCAGAATATCATCTTATTCTTGCATCAAAATCTCCGAGAAGACATTATCTTTTGCAAGAACTCGGACTGAATGTCGATATCCAGATAAAAGAAGTTGACGAATCGTTTCCTGAAAACTTAAAGGCAGCCGAAATTCCACTTTACCTCTGTCAAAAAAAAGCAGATGCCTTTGACGGATTTCTCAATGAAAATTCAGTTGTTATAACCGCAGATACTATTGTCTGGATAGATGGTGTTGTATTAAACAAACCTACCGACAAAAGTGATGCTGAACGGATGCTGAAAATGCTTTCCGGTAAAATGCATGAAGTGTATACAGGAGTTTGTCTTAAATCAAAAAACAAAAGACACAGTTTTTACTCCTGCACAAAAGTATACTTCAAAAAACTCTCTGCTGAAGAGATCGGATATTACATTGACAATTACAAACCATACGATAAAGCAGGAGCCTATGGAGCTCAGGAATGGCTGGGCTACATTGGTATTGAAAAAATTGAAGGCTCCTATTTTAACGTAATGGGACTTCCTGTCAAAGAATTATTTGAGCAACTTCAGGACTTTATAAAATGATACCGCTTGCACTTATTAAATAGTCCAAAGCTACCTAAGCATGGCACTTGTACCCGGAGGGTGTAATACCATCTAGCGTTTCAAACCTTTATTGAACTATTTTAAAACGCAAGATGGTATAAGCGGAGATTTATCCGCGCATTTTATCGAGTATCCTGTTCAACTCCGCAGCTTCTGCTTTAGAAATATTGCCATTATCTTCTATTCCGCCTTCAGCGCCTTTGTCCAACTCTGCTAAAAGATCCAACCCTTTTTGCGTTATAACAACGTCAACCGCTCTTCTGTCAATCTGAGATTGAGTGCGGTCAACCATTCCTTTCTGCAATAATTTTTCAACTAAACGTGATGCATTAGACATTTTATCAAGCATACGATCAATTAACAAATTTATAGTAACCGGTTTTGGATATTGTCCGCGTAAAATCCGGAGAATATTAAATTGCTGCGGGGTTATCCCGTATTTCTTCAGGTAACGTGCATGCATGTTAGTCAACCAGTTGCTTGTATAAATAATGTTTACAACAACTTTGTGAAATTCACTTTTAAACTTTTTTTGCTTGATCTCATCTTCCAGTTTCATGGCTCTTCTTTTTTTAATTGATTCGAATAATTAACACGGATCTCTTGATCCGGTATTCGGGGGTTTAAATCAAAGTTTTATAAAATACCTGAATTAATTTTCAGGCTTCTGCAGCTAAAGGCGGGGCTCTTGACAAGTAGCAGACCGGCGAAGGACAGATGTTGTCACCGGGCAAATTTATGTGAACAAATTCATTGAATTTGCAAAAATTAGGTCCTACAACAGATAAAATGGATTTACTCTGACTTTTATGAATCTTACCTTTTAAATACTTTTTTATAATTAATGAAAAACCTGAATTATTACGATGCGCAACAGAGCTTATGGAGTACTTATGAAATTTACCATAAAGCTTTACGGAAGGAGTAGCGGCAATAGAAAATTTCGCGGTAAAAAACAAAAGCATAATAAACGAAACGAAAATGAGGCCCCGCATAAAACTTCTATTATTTAACTTGTTTTCTAACATATGTAATTGTCAAATATACTCTTGTATTGTAAATAATCAAATCAGTTCACCGAAAAGATCATAAGGTTCTGCAGAGGTGATTTTAACATTAGCAAAATCGCCTACTCTTACATAATTATTTGCTTTTACAAGCACCTCATTATCTACTTCGGGAGAATCAAATTCTGTTCTACCTATAAAATACTCCCCTTCCTTACGATCAAATAATACCCTAAATTCCTTTCCGACTTTCTTCTGATTTAATTCGTCGGAAATAACCTGCTGTACAGCCATTACGGCTTCAGCCCTTTTTTGTTTCAAGTCAGCATCCACGTCATCTTTCAGAGAATGAGCATGCGTATTTTCTTCATGTGAATAGGGAAAGATGCCTAAACGATCAAAACGAGTTGCCTCAACCCATTTCAGCATTTCTTCATGATCCTTTTCAGTTTCTCCGGGATATCCGCTGATAAGCGTTGTCCGGACCGCAATACCTGGAACTTTATCACGAATATTATTTACTAGGTCTATCGTTTTTTGTTTTGTAGTACCCCTACGCATACTCTTCAGCATATTATCGCTGATATGTTGCAAAGGCATATCAAGGTAATTGCATACATTTCTTCTTTCACGCATTACATCCAGTACATCCATTGGAAAACCTGCAGGAAATGCATAATGCAGGCGGATCCATTCAATTCCTTCAACATCTGAAAGCTGATTCAGCAACTCAGATAAATTACGTTTTTTATACAGATCAAGTCCATAATAAGTCAGATCCTGCGCAATGAGTATTAATTCCTTTGTCCCATTTTTAGCGAGATTCTTTGCCTGCTGAACCAATTGCTCCATTGGCACTGAAATATGCTTACCACGCATCAAAGGAATTGCACAAAATGAACACGGACGATCGCAGCCTTCTGCTATTTTAAAATAGGCAAAATGATTTGGCGTAGTCAGCAACCGCTCCCCGATTAATTCGTGCTTGTAATCGGCCTTAAGTGTTTTCAGCAAACGCGGAAGATCTCTTGTTCCAAAGTATGCGTCAACTTCCGGAATTTCCTTTTCAAGTTCTGGTTTATAGCGTTCGCTCAGACAACCAGTAACATATAATTTATTGATCAGTCCTTCCTTTTTTGCATCTGCATACCTGATAATTGTATCAATACTCTCCTGCTTCGCGTTTTCAATAAACCCACATGTATTGATAATAATAATGCCGGCATCGTCTTTGTCACTTTCGTGCTCAACGTCAAAACTGTTTGCCTTCAATTGGCCCATCAGTACTTCTGAATCGTAAATGTTTTTCGAACAACCCAGGGTAACAACGTTAACCTTATTCTTTTTTAGAGTTTTTGTTTTCAAGATGCTTCTTGTATCCCTTCAATTCAATTTATTCAGAAGTATGCAAAGGTACCAAAAACATTTATACAAGTAATGTCAAAAAATACCGACACCCGTTTCCATAATTAGTATATTAGTTCCAGAAAAAAATTCAATGAAATATCTTTTACCAATATTACTCTGTGTCTTTTTTGCAGTGAAATCAAACGCTCATGCAATTGTCTTAGCCCCAGACACTTCCAAACCGTCCTTGAAATCAATTACACTGGAGTGCCAGAAGACAGCATCAATTGATACAATTATAAGTGAGGCAATTGCAGTTGGTGCGCCAACTTATAATGAAGGAAACTATATAGGCTGTTATCGTATCTATGAAGGTGCGGCTTACAAAATTATTTACAAATACGGGCTGCAATGTGAACAGATAAAGGAAATCCTTCAAACAGCCCTTAATAAATCATACGGTGCTTATACAAGCTCTGAAAAAGCCTGGATCATGCGGGTTGCATTCGATAAAATATTGGGTGAACCAACGAGGACGAAGTGATCTAATACAAATCATTAAAGTCTATTCACTCTTCTTATCACCTACAAAGTGATCTTCTTCGTTTTTAAAAAGCACATTGAACGTTGTCAGGCTGCCATAAATACGGGTGATGTACTGCTGCATGTTTACCTTATCTTCATCATTCAGCTTAGGATGACTATTAATATTCTGCTCCAGCACACGCAAACGATCACGCACCATTACAATTTTGTGAAAGAAGGTTTCAATAGGAATTTCTTTCGGTTTCATAGCGTCAGAGCCTGCTTTCAATACCAAAGTCCCGCCTATCCATTTATTAGCAAGATCAATTGGTTTTTGAATATCTGAATAGTCATTCAGTATGCGGATTAATGTTTGTTCAAGTTCTTCCATATCAATTGTATTTTCAGGTTGTTCGGGTAAAACAGTTACGTCATCCTCAAGCGTTCGTTTACTGAGTTCAATCACGCCCAGTTTACCAAAATCAACAGTATAGGTTAAATTGTCGACGGACTTAACTTTTCCTTTGCCATAACGGATGTGATCTATTCTGTTTCCGGGAGATAATGTAATCATGCTTAAAGCTAAAAAAAATCATTGAAAAATTGATATAATCTATGTAAGATCAGAATCGCGCATCAATGATTTTAAGCGTCCTGTTTTTATTGATGTGGTATCTTCGCCTGCCAAGACTTTTGATCAATTCTCCAATAATTACAGCTGATCCCGCTGCCAGAAAGCCCCGTTCATATTCATCGGCAGGATAATTATTTATAACACCATTTACCAGCGTAAGTCCTAAAAAGGCTGCACCGCCAATTATTAAAAAAGCTGAACAGCCATTTATCACAAAGTTGGATTTATCAATATAAACCATTCTTATCTGGTTGAGAGAAATAGTCTGATTCTCTATTTCGAACGTTGTGTCCCATAAAGCAATAATTTCTTTCTTATAGAGTTTCGTATCATTTTTCAATTTGAATGTCATTACATCGCCGCTATAGATTTTAATGCGTTTAAAACCAATCAGACCGTAAACATCTAAAGCAATGAAACTTTGAGCGCCACAAATAAGGGAGGACACAAAAATTAAAAAGATCAACAAAAAAGATTTGTGGGCCGACATGACTCAAATGTATTGCTTGAACTAAGCGTTAAATAATTTATGATGTTAAGATTTGTTAACGACTCAATTCAATCTGACTCCCACTCCCGGGATCTTCTCTAATATGGCCAACAACTCATTGCTTGGGTTCACCTTTATTTTTTTGGATGGCATTTCTATATTAAGACCTTCTTCTTTATCGTATACCGTAAATTTCAATTGACAGTTACGTGGACCGGATACCCCACTCTCATTTACCAATGCCAGTAATTTATCAACAAACGTGTCGGTTAGTTCAGATAATGGAATTTGTATGGTCAGGCTCTTGGTCATTTTATCACGCAGTTCCGTGAGCAATTGCATATTGCTTATTTTAAATTCCAGGTTACCCGGCTGCATATAACGATCCTGCACTTTACCTTTTATATAAAGGAAAAAACCATTCACTAAAAATGCTTTGAACTTTACATAGTCTTCACCAAATACAACAAACTCAAATGAGCCGTTGTAATCTTCCACCATAAAGCTGCCAAATGGTTTCCCCATTTTAGAAACCCGGTGATTTGCGGCTGTGATGATCCCCCCCGTTGCAATTTCTTTCCCTTTCAATTTGGACATATCCTGAAAATCTGTCAAAGAAGTATTGCAAAAATTATTCAGCTCTAGTCTATAACTATCAAGCGGATGGCCGGAAATATAGATCCCCACTACATCACGTTCATATTTTAACTTCTCTAAACTTCCCCACTCTTCACATTGCGGAACTTTTGGTTCGGGTTCTTCAACTCCGGATGCTTCACCAAACAAACTGTGCTGTGATGAATTCTTTGCTTCCTGGAAACTGTTTCCATAGCGGATTGCCTTTTCCAAAAAACTGATCCCGTCGCCACTTTCCGAATGAAAATATTGCGCACGGTGAACACCAGGAAAGGAATCAAATCCTCCGGCATAAGCCAAACTTTCAAACGCTTTTTTATTGGCTGCACGTAAATTTATTCTTCGGGTAAAATCGAAAATGCTGCTGTATGGGCCGTTCAACATACGTTCATCAGCAATAGCTGCAACAGCACCCTCTCCCACCCCTTTCACAGCACCTAAACCAAAACGGATCTCTCCTTTTTTATTTACAGCAAATTGGTACTGACTCTCATTTACATCCGGACCAAGTACAGGAATCCCCATACGTTTCGACTCTTCCATGAAGAAAGTCACTTTATCAATATTATTTAAGTTGTGTGTAAGTACGGATGACATATATTCTCCCGGATAATGCGCCTTCAGATAGGCGGTCTGATATGCGACAAATGCATAACAGGTAGAATGTGATTTATTGAACGCATATTGCGCGAATGCTTCCCAGTCCGTCCAGATCTTTTCCAATTTATCAGCAGGCAAGCCTTTTTTTGTTGCGCCATCAATAAATTTGCTTTTCATTTTATCCAGCGTTGCCTTGTCTTTCTTACCCATAGCCTTACGCAGTACATCCGCATCACCTTTGGAGAATCCTCCAAGTTTTTGCGACAGCAGCATCACCTGTTCCTGGTAAACTGTAATACCATACGTATCTTTCAGGTACTCCTCCATTTCAGGAAGATCATAAGCGATGGCTTCACGTCCATGTTTACGTGAAATGAAATTCGGGATATACTCAATAGGACCCGGACGATACAAGGCATTCATGGCAATCAGATCTTCAAACTTATCCGGCTTTAACTCTTTTAAATATTTCTGCATTCCGGCCGATTCAAACTGGAATGTACCGTTGGTTTCGCCGCGCTGGTAAAGCTCCAATGTTATTTTATCATCAAGTGGAATTGTGTCAATGTCAATATCGATTCCATGATTTTGTTTGATCAGCTTCAGGGCATCCCGGACAATAGAAAGCGTTTTCAATCCAAGGAAGTCCATCTTAATTACACCGGAATCCTCAATTACCTTTCCATCATATTGCGTGATTAATAAATTTGTTTCTTTTGAAGTAGATACAGGAATCAGATCCGTGAGATCCATTGGTGCAATGATAATTCCCGCTGCATGAATGCCAGTTCCGCGAACAGAGCCTTCCAGGATCAGTGCTTCTTTCAAAACCCTTCCCTGGATACCATCGCCCTGGTATATTTCACGAAGCTTTTTAACATTCTCCATGTCTTCTCCACCCAATTGTTCTTTTTCTTCTAAACTTTTTTCTCCTTTTAAAGGCGCTGTCAGAACACGATCCAGCTCAATTCCGGGTTTATCCGGCACCAGTTTGGCTAACATGTTTGAATCCTGCAAAGGCAGATCCAGCACACGTGCTACGTCTTTGATACTCATTTTGGCTGCCATAGTACCATAGGTAACAATCTGCGCTACCTGGTTCCTGCCATACTTATCAACTACATAGTCAATTACTTTCTGACGGCCTTCATCGTCAAAGTCCGTATCAATATCGGGCATTGACTTACGATCGGGGTTGAGAAAACGCTCAAACAGCAAATTATATTTAATCGGATCTATATTCGTAATTCCTATACAATAGGCAACAGCAGAACCTGCTGCAGATCCACGACCGGGACCCACAAATACACCAAGATCACGACCTGCTTTAATAAAATCCGCAACGATCAGAAAGTAACCGGCAAAACCCATTGTCTTAACAGTGAACAACTCGAAATCAAGGCGCTCCTGGATCTCCGGACTTATTTCACGGTAACGTTCTTTTGCGCCAAGCATTGTTATGTGATGCAAGTATTCGTCCTGAGAAGCAAATTCCTTTGGAATTACAAAATGCGGCAACATGATATCCCGTTTGAGTTTCAACGGTTCGATCTTGTCAACAATCTCGTTTGTATTATCAATGGCATCCGGAATATCGCTGAACAACGCACTCATTTCAGCCGTTGTTTTAAAATAGAATTGGTCATTGTAAAATGCAAAGCGTTTATCTTTTGCCATTACATCATCATCACCAAAATCTTTAAGAATTGGGGTGCTTTGTTTTTCTCCTGTGTTAATACAAAGCAGGATATCATGTGCATTCGAATCAGCCTGATCTACAT
>Ga0206953_1084_pt1 | contig 17937 bp, 13 predicted proteins | sample Alteio_BWOrgHeat_36_FD_152977 | JGI IMG/M metagenome (GOLD analysis project Ga0206953, IMG submission 152977) | Enriched cells from forest soil in Barre Woods Harvard Forest LTER site, Petersham, Massachusetts, United States -... | ecosystem: Environmental > Terrestrial > Soil > Temperate forest >...
CTGTTGCTGAACGGTATTTAATACCAAATAGTGGACCTTCACCAACAAGACTTCCTGGCACACGGGTTCTTATATGATTTCCTGGCTGGACAACTATCCTAACACCAGGAGTATCTTCCATCAGTGGAATGTAATAGGCATAATCCTCTGCTGCTCCTTGTGTTATGAATTGTTCTCCTTCTTGAAATATTTCTTGTCGTGCACCAAGCGAGGGATTTCTCAATAACATTTCAAAGGCATAGCTTGTGAGATAATCTACTTCTTGTCCAGGCTCAAGTCTTCTCTCAATCCCTTGTTGATAAGCGTTATAAAAAAGCATAGATTCTGCTCTACGAATGAAATCTTCTGAAAAATCGATAATGTTCCCACTTCGTATATCTCCTGCAGTCTTTAAAAGTTCTCGATCTTCTTCGCTTAACAGAGCAAGCGTAGTAGGGTTTACGAGAAGTACTTCTGCCATTTTTTCATCACTTGATGTAGAGTGATCGGCAGATTCGATTGCCCGCATAAGATGAGGCTGCAGCTCCCCCAACTGTTCTGGAGTAAGTCGAGATAGAACACTTCCTAGCGTAACACGAGAAAAAAATTTAGCAAGGCGTTTTTGGTAAGCAGGAGTTGAAAGATCGGTATTTTCTTTATAATGCTTGTATTCCCCTAAGAATGCCCCAGTATAGTAATGTGTCCATCCTATCGCACCCTCCTTACTTATTCGTAACTGTTGAAGAGCTATATCTGGATCAAGTAGTTGTGGTTTTGTTCGATCTTCATAAAATCGCTGCATTGTCGCAAAGATATAGGCTGAAAATAGGGACGTATCCCCAACTGCTGCCTGTTGGTAATGAGGGTCAAAACCATGACGAAGATGTGCTTCTGCATTAGCAAACTGCGTGAGGTCGGTGATCTTCCCGTCAAGCAATTCCTGTTCATTGATAAAAAGAATATCTACCTCTACTCCCAAATTCAGTGATTGAAATGCTTGTCTTATGATTTCTTGTTCAGATTCAGTTGGGAGAGAATCTTTAAACGAAAGTCTTAAATCTAAATCTGCACCTCCAGGTGTTCCAAATTGATATGCTCCTCTGAAAGTAGTTGGAAATCTTTTACTAAGCGATATGCACAGCGTGCGAGCTTTTTGCGCATCTGTTTCCTGGGGGACAGCTGGTTCTAAAAGCGCAGGTGAAAAAAGTTGCCACTGTGCAGCAGCAGCATTGACTCTAAAATCAGTGTGCCCTTTTTCCCACAGAACAAATGGGGTATTAAGAGATTCAGGATAGATAAGAAGCGCGTGGTATTCCTTAAGAACCCTGATGCTATTTTCAAGATCCGGGAATAATTCTTTTATCCCCCATCCGTCTGTAGCTGCGTGTATTCCTCTATCTGAATATGTAAGATAGCGAGAAAAAAATGCAATTTGCCCTTCAATTAAGACAATAAATTGTGTGCGCAAAGCATCATTAGCACTTATTTCATGAAGCAATGTTGCCATATCTTCACGAGTAAATACACGACCACTTTCTCCAAGCTGATCGCCAAGCTCTTTCTGAAGAAGCTGACCTTTATCTCTTAATGCAAGCTGCTCAATACAATATTCAAGAGCGCCAAGTGGCCCACGCATACTACTTGGTCCGAGCAGGTCAGCAGCAGCAACCAATTCTTTAAGTAACACTGTCTGCGTTTGTGGTTGACGCAAACGCTCTGGATGATAGCTCCATCCTTTTGGATAGGTGACATTTTGGCTACCTCGAGTGGTGTCAAAAGCAGTTGCCATAACTGCTTCTTCTATCAAGTGTGCGTTTTGGCGTTGCTCTTCTGTTAGATTGTTCTCATCATCTACGGTGAGAGCCATGAGTGATTTTCCGATACTATCAGCAATATATGTTTTTCTGGCAAGCTCAGCCGTTAATCGTTCGTCACCACGTCCCTCACCTTGTCCCTCGTCCATCAGCGCCCGACCACATAATTGAATTCGATCATGTGCCATTGATGCATAAAATGCAATCGCACGCAGCCGTACATCAAATATTTCTGTCCCTGAAATTTCGTTAACCCGCTTAGCAATGAGAAGCGCATTTCGTGGCACCCCAACTCCTTCAGATCCAATACTCGTATGTCCATCTGTACCGCCATTATGATACGTCATTGGAACACTTTTTTCATATTTTCCTGACGCAAGCTTTGGTTCTTCTGGAGTACCATATATATCAGTAATTTCACTACCAAATCTGATGCCAAGGTCAATAAATCGACCGTATTCATGATCTCTTAATAATTCTGGATCTAATTGTTCTACTGCCGCATATGCATTTCTTGCTTGTTCATCTTGCAAAATCTCAGCTCTGACTTGTCTATCTCGTGCCTCCTCTAAGACCTGTCGTGGATCTCTAGACTCAGCTGTTGATGCGTCTCCTAGTATAGTTTTCTCTTCTTGTTTCGCTGTTCCACCCCTCCTTCTTCTGTTCCTGACTCGTTTGACATAAATAAAACAATAAATGAAATTATGTTATATTGTCAAGCAAAATTTCAAAAATCTGTTTCAAAGGGAACCTTTTTGAGATTAAAATTTTCTTTGAGTTTGAATCTTATTTGAGATATGATATATTTTGATATAAAAATTTGAGGCTAATTGCAGTTGGTGACCCAAACGCAAAATGGTTTAAACTCTTTCTGATTGAGTTAATGGCCCATTTTACGAAACTGATGAATTTATATAACAATACCTAAATACAAACTATCTAATAGGTAAATTACTTTACTATTTGTAGTGTGCTGGGGTCAACTTTCAAGGTAGGTTTACTGTCGCAGTAAGTGCTTACCGTGTTATTGCCTACACCCTCGTACAACCAAACATGGTTAGTATAATCCCATTCTAAAGTTTGGGGATTGAGGGCGGGAGGATTCGGTGCATACGACATACAAAGAACGAAGAAGCCTTCCTTCTGGCCAGTAGTCGACGAAACTAGATTACCATATGAAGTAGCGGCTACGTTGCTTATCACGCTACATCCTGGCTGACCCGCGATGCAGCTTGCTAAGCCATTTTGATTGAGATTAGCATAAAGTAGACCTGCATAAGTAGATCTCCACACCCAATCAGGATATGGTTTCATTAAGCCACCAGTAAGGTTTGTCGGAAGGTTCAGGTTGAATGTGCATTCATCGATTATGTAACCAATATTGGTTTTAATCCCTGCCGGTTGGATATAACCTGTAATGCTACCGCCGCCGGGAAATATATACAGATTAGGCGTACTTGTAGAAGGGGTGTTACAATTAGCTGCAGCTGATGCAACTGGTTTAAATCCGAGAGGCGAATATGATACTATCAGCGCTATAACAATTAAAAAGCTGACTAAGAATAAATTTATTTTTGTTATTTTCTTCATAGAAAAATATATAGATGTATGCTATATCATTATCCAACCTGGACAGTTTATATTGTATTCTTAATTGTGTAATTGTCAATGACCAACTGGCTGTGCATGACCACTGCCGTTCCGCCAGCCAGATATGCTAACTGTAATTTACAGATGAGTCGTTCTTAATCTGTTTATTTTGTAAATTGTTACTGTGTCGTCCATTTTGGGATTTAAGCAATAGAGTTTAACTCCCCTTAGGGTATTAAAAAATCTGAAGCTAAATTAAAGTGTAATTTAAAGCTAATTCATTAGGTGACCCGAATGCAAGTCTATACGAACGACCGCTAGAGTTTTGGGAGCATTTACGCATACTTTTTGAAGGTACGAATAATAATTCTGATAATATATAATACTGAATAATTATGGCTGCTTACGAATTGTCAAAAGAATGGATCGCCAAAAACTATATACGATTAAAAGAAGCATATAATACTGCAACGGTACATAACCTTGATATCACTTCAAGTGAAGATATGCTTCGCTTACTTAATATTATTGACCCCATAAATGCAACGGATAATAATGCCATTATTCTGTCAAAGCTCTTGCCGCTTTTCTCTTATTCTTTAAAGAGAGAAATAATGAATAAATATAAACAAAAGCGAAAAATACAAAAAAAGATTATTAATTAAAGTGGCATATCGGAAGATTTTAGTTTAAGCAACTTAAAAAGCCTGCGAATTTTATCAAATGACGGGTTTACTTCTCCTCGTTCAATCATTGCATAGTAATTAACTGCCATTTCAGTCTTTTCAGCAACTTCTGCCTGTGTAAGATTAACTTTTTCTCGTGCTTTTTTTAATCTTTCTCCAAGTTTTTTCCGTGCAGCTTCATCTTGTTTATTTCCCATACGTAGAGTATAACAATAACCTAAGCAATTTGTTAGAAATACAATATTAAGGTAAATGATAAGAGTTTTACCTATTATGCATCATCAAAAATGAAAAAGACTACTCATTGGTGAAAAAATATTGGTAAACCAATTTCCTCCATTATTTAAATGGTGTGGATTTGCATTCGGAAGAGTTATTTTTGCCTGTGGTATATGAGATGGTTTGCTCATCGAAGAAGGTACTTTAAATGGTAATGGTATACTTGCAACAGTTTTCCCATTAGTATTTACTTGGAACGTATTATTTACAATGCTGAAGAAGCTCTTATAATATATTGCACTTCCATAAGTAGTAGTATTTACTCCTATTGTATTACTCCAAGAAGATGGCGAGCAATCGTTTAACGCTTCTACATGGAAATAGTAGGTTGTATTTGGACTTAAATAGTTAATGGTATAGGTAATAGCTCCATTACTATTCCTTACAGGAAAATTAACAGCATATATATCCTCTCCGTGTGTTTTGCCATAGCCAATTGTATAAGATGAGTAAGGCATATTTGAGGGAGCAAAATACAGTTTTGCTGAGTGATTGGTTGTATCAATCTGATACAAATCAGGAGAATTGCTAGGTGGAATTTCAGTACAAGTTTTCGGTCCATTATTTGATGAGCTGGACGATGAGGATGAACCTCCGGAAGATGATCCTCCCCCCGAATTATTAGATATATTCGATGAAGGAATAACAAGCATAAATGTTGAAAATCCTGATGTAGAACAGGTTACTGTTTGTGCACTAGTATTTACAGAACAATTTGACAGTTGCGTCCAGCCAGTCCCCGAATCATACCGTTCAATTGTTAATTTTGTCGGATCTTCTCCTGACACATCACTTGCGTTATAAGAAATGGTAATATTTACCGGGTTGGTAAAAGAAGTAATTTTTGTATTTATTGATGCCAGTGCTTGCATTTCATAGACATAACTTCCAACATTTGCATATCCAGTTGGTGATGATACATTGTTTACTACTGTAGTTGGGTCAAGTTTTTCAATCTGGAAATTTGCATCCTGATTTGCAAATGCAGCAGGAATAGTAAGTGTTACTCCTGATGAATCATTATTCAACAGTGGTACAGTTCCTCCAGATGTTGATGCCACTTGTGAAGAGGTTTTGCTTAATACTGACGCAGAACCTGTACACCCAGTAGTTATAAAGGTATTATCGCTTGAGGTAACATTTTGATAAAACTCGGCTGAGTTTGAACGTGTTCTGTAATGGTATAACACACAAGGAAGAAGACTTGTTACAGTCACTGAATGCGATTTTACTCGAGGTGAGGTATCTTGCTCAGATGTACTTGCATTCGTTGAATAATTATTGATGAGATTATAGTCAATAATTGCGCTAGCATTTGCAGCTGAATTAAAGCTCACCGTTGCAGATGTGTTTGCCGGATTCACTGAAATATTTGATGGCGTTGGTGTACTATTGGTTTCTGAGAAAAATGCTTCCAAAACTGCTCCATCTGCCTCACTTGTTACCCAATTCTCAGGGTTTCCTTTATCTGTCATAAGACCAAAGGTAGGACTCATTCTGTAAAGATAGCCGCTTTGAGGAGCATAATACATTTGATCCGTTGCAAGGTTTTCAAGAGAGGTTTCCATTGATGCATAGCGGCTTGAATCACCAAATGCCTGATCTGCTTCATGGAATGTTTGCAACATAATAAGCTGTCTTCCAATTTCTTTTTCACCAGTATTTATTGTTGGTGTTCCGGGATTGTTAATAGTTGAGCCCGAAAAAGTTATGCCAAAATAATAACCACCATTGGTACTATCCCAGAGACCTAAGGTATTAGTAGAAGATGTTTCCGCATCAAGCATTTTTTCACCAACTGTTTTAAAAAGTGTATCTCCCGTTAATTGATAAGCATGCACCATCATTTGTGCTTCCTGTGAAATTTCTCCCATTTGTATATCTGTTCCTCGTTTCCGATCGGTTGGAGAACCATATTGATATTCAAAGGTTTCGTTACTGTTTACTGTACTTAAAGTACTGTCAGTAAATATACCAGTCATTTGCTCAGGGAAAATATCGTATGAGCTTAAGAATGCATGATTGTAGATAAAATTAAAGGAATTATATCCATCGGTTATCCAAGTCTGGTTACCTACCCGTTCTCCCTCTTGAATCATTGCTGTTGCAGCGGTAAGCATATCTCCTGGCCTGTACCATCCTGTTGGATACGTACTATTTACCTTTTCAACTAAACAATTACATGTTGTGTTGTAGTAATTATTTACATAATAGTTAACTAACTGATCGGCTGTATTAGCATACCAGCTATCACCTGATAGACGATATAAGTCAATGAGTTCATCATATATCCATCCTCGCTGGTTTCTCGTATTGGTATACTCAGTTTTAGTGATCTGATTCCACGTGGTAATCTGAGAATCAAAGGAAGTTGAGCCTGTCTGATTTTTATATGAATATAAATTATGTAGATAACGAATATCCGTTAATGGATCTTCACGAGGTGGGTTATTTGTACATGAATCACTAGGGGTTGCAGTACATTCATTATAAGGAGTTTCCGTCCAATTTGAGGTTGTCGCGCTAGCAGTTGCCTGCCAGTTAATCCATAGTCCTCCTAGCCCATTATTAACATTGGGAAGCGTTTCTATGCCATCTTGCTGCATATTCGTTAAAACTGTCGTTTCTAATGAGCTCATGGTATTTGACGATGATGAACCTGGAGCTTGAGACCCAGGCGTTGGTGTTGGTGTTACTGCCGTTGGGATGATAAAAAGTGCTCGGTTATTGAATTGATCTGAAACAAAGAGATTCCCGCTTGTATCAACTGCAACGCCAATCGGACGATAGAGAGAAGAAGCACCTAGTCCGCCGTTATTCACATTATTATGAGTAAAATCATTTTGTCCATATACGATATCAGGTTGTGCTGTACCAGCTGGGTAGTGCAGGACTCTATTATTATATTGGTCAGTTACATAAATATCTCCGTCTGCCGGATCAAAGGCTATATTGCTTGGCCTGTAAAGTGAATTTGCCGAAATCCCGCCATTATTTATAGTATTACTCGTAAAATTAGGTTGACCATATACTAACGTTGCTGTTGTGCCTCCTGCAGGGAAATACAGAACTCTATTATTTAACTCATCGGCAACATATAGATTCCCATTGCTATCAACATCAACTCCGGTTGGTGAATTCATCGCTGTTGCGCTAATTCCTCCATTATTTGCGGTTCCTGATATAAAATCAGGTTGACCAAATACCGCTGTTGCGGTTGTTGTCCCTGATGGATAATAAAGGACACGATTATTGCCTGTATCTGCAATATATAATCCTCCAGAGTTATCAAGTGCAACAGAGTATGGATTATTTAATGTTGTGCTCGATATAGCTCCACCTTGATTTGCTGCATGATGGGTAAAATCAAGTTGTCCATAGACACGGGTTGCCGTTGTTTGATTTGCAGGGAAATACAATACACGGTTATTTGAAGAGTCAGCTATATATACTCCTCCGGTACTATCAACAGCAACATCTCGAGGAGCATACAGACTACTGGCATTAACTGGAGAAATGCTTATTGTTAAGAAAGTTGATTGACCAAATACTCGCGAAGCAGAGGTTGTTCCAACCGGATAATATAAGACCCGATTATTAACAGTATCCGCAATCCATACATTATCGTTATTATCAACTGTTAGTCCATAAGGGTTATTTAAGCTACTTGCGCTTGTTGCTTGAATGTTATTATGTGTAAAATCTGGCTGTCCATAGACCATTTCTTGAGTAAAGGATGATCCAATGGGGAATGTCCATCCTGTATTATTACCATTATCAGTACTGTTGGTATTTATAGCATCAATTGGATTGATATCAACATTATCACTATCTTGTACGGTTAAATAAGAAATTGTATTTGTTCCTTGGGCATCAATAAGCCATTGTGTCCCGGTATGAGAAGACTGCAGTGATAAATTACCTCCGGATGAGCCTTGCAGAGTTAATATATTTTGTACAATTTGTTTAACGCTTTGTGGAAAAGTCAATGTACTCGTTCCTGATTGCGTGTCGGTGAGGTTATAAAATGTTGTTGCTCCAGAAATAGAAGCTGTCGATCCTGTGAGGGAAACTGTGCCTGAATTATTTGCAAAAGTACCAGCAGTGTCATTAAAATTCCCAGCAACTGTTAACATCCCGACAGGAGCGGTAAACGTATCTTTTGTTCCATCAGTTGCATTTAAGGTAAGGGTACCATACGTCCAATTAGGAAGATTGTATGTATGTGTAGCGCTATCTCCTGGTCCGACAAATAGTGTAGTTGATCCACTGTTAAGCGTTGGTGTTGTTGCTGTTTCTCCTCCCTGTAATTTGAATGTTGCTCCTGAATCAACAGAAAAGGTACTGCCACAGGTAAAATTAAACCCTGCTAAATAAAACGTTCCGGCAGTTACTTCACAAGTTGCTGAGCCACCAGAAGTTACAAAATTTGATCCTAGCACAACACTATTTCCCGCTGTTGGGGAAATAAGAAGTGGTGAGGCGATTGAACCAGCAGTTTGCGTTACCGTTTTTGTGCTTGATGAAAGTATTTTTATAGTTAAATTATTCCCTCCAATAGTGGTATTAGCGTTCTGAACAAAATTACCATTTACTGTTAACGTTGCAGAAGACGTGGCATTTGCTAAAGTACCTTGGGTAAGGGTAAAATTACTTGTTTGGAATGTACTCGCAATATATACTGCAGGTACTGTTCCTGTTTTATTAATAGTAACTATACCTAAATTTTGGTTTGTATTGATAACAGTATTTGGTGAGCCGTTAAATTGTTCTTTTGCTCCAGATATTCCAAAAGTTCCACCTGATACAGTAAAGTTATTTGTTACAGACAAGTTTTGATTAGTTGGAGAAGTGAATGTTCCTCCTGTTAAAGAAAAGCTTCCCGTAATAGTTATTGAAAACGTTACGCCGTTAAATGTTCCTGCTGCTTGAGAAAAGTTTCCTGCGGTAACAGAAAGATTTTCTGCTTGCGTGATGGTTCCCGTATAGCCGCTATTAATAGATATTGATGCAACACTTCCTGCAAAACTTGTATCAATTGTCGCATTCTTTGTTGAAGTAGAATCAAAAACAACGTTTGTTGTTGAAGTAGGAACTGAATTTGTCGACCAATTGGCAGCCGTACTCCAGTTATTGTCACTTCCTCCACCAATCCATGTTGCCTGGGTTGTTGAGGCAAGTCCCGTCCATCCCGTATTATCTCCATAATCATAGACAAGTACTCCTGCTGCAATGGGGGTTGCATCAATATTGTTACTATCAGAAAGGTTAATGTAGCTTGTGGTTGCCGTCGCTTGTGCATCAATTTTCCACTGTGTTCCAGGAGTTGAAGATTGTAAGGTTAATTGGTTTCCTGCAGTTCCTCCCAATGTTAGTGTATGCTGAATAGTTTGGGTAACACTTTGAGGAAAAGTAAGAGTGCTTGCAGTTGTGACAGAATCAGTAAGATTATAAAAGGTCGTAGTACCTGATATTGATGCAGTAGATCCGGTTAATTGCACGGTTCCAGAATTTGCAGCAAATGTACCAGCAGTATTATTAAAATTAGCACCTACTGTTAAAGTTCCGGCAGGTGCCGTAAAAGTATCTTTTGTCCCATCAGTTGCATTGAATGTAATTGTTGAATAACTCCAGTTTGGAACAGTATATGTATGAGTTAAGCCATCTCCTTGGCCAATAAAGGTAACAGTTGATCCGCTATCGAGTGTTGGAGTTGTGGACGTTTCATTACCGAACAGTTGGAATGTTGTTCCGTTTTGCACTTCAAATGTTCCTCCACAGGTAAAATTAAAGCCCGCTAAAGCAAAAATTCCTGAAGTTACGGTACAAGTAGCGCTTGCACCTGTTGTTGAAAGATTTGTTGCAAGAGAAACAATTTTTCCAGCCGAAGGAGCAAACTGTATAGGTGATGCAATTGATCCTGCTGACTGTGTTAACGTCCTATTGCTGCCCGGATTGAATTTTAGAGTTAGATTTGTTCCTCCCGTTGTCGTATTTGCAGCTTGACTGAAATTGCCACTTATACTTGTAGTAATTGCAGATGAAGGATTTGCGAGAGTTCCTTGAGTTATGGTAAATGCGCCAACTACAGAAAAGGCGTCTCCAAAAGTAACTGTTGCAGTTGAAACAGATTTATTGATTGTGAATTGATTAAAATTATTTGTTGTAAGAGTAACTGTCGAATTAGTGGAACCATTGAATTGAATTTTTCCATTACTACCCGGACTCCATGATCCTCCGGTTTGATTAAAATTTCCTGTAATGCTTAAATTTTGTCCAGATGGCCCAGTAAATGTTCCGTTTGAAATATTAAAGTTTCCTGTGATAGTCATCGTAAATGCGCCACCAGTAAACGTTCCAGCAGCTTGCGTATAATCCCCGGAGGCAATTGTAAGTGTACGTGATTGGGTGATTGTTCCTGTATAGCCACTATTAATGTTTAGTGATGCAACAGAGCCCCCAAAGCTAGAATCAATTGTTGCATTTTTGGTAGATGTTCCATCAAATGTGACGCTATCTGATGCACTTGGGACACCACCAGTGCCTGTACATCCTGCACCCCAGTTTCCAGCAGTTGACCAATTGTTGTCGGCTCCTCCTCCATTCCATGTACAGCTTCCTGCATAAGAGGGATTAAAATGCCCCCAAAAAAGAAAAACGCAAAGAAAAAGCACAAATGCTAAAATACGCTTTAAAGCGTTCGTTTGTATTAAAAAAGGGTTAAAAGCTTTATTCATTTTGGTATGTTTTCATCCCGTACGTAGTTGATTTGTGTAACTGTTTGCGTTTCTTTATTAAATGCACCTGACAACTTAACCAAGTCTCCAGCAGATACGTCATTAAGGGGGATTACGGAATTATTTTTATCAGTAATGTTTTTTATTGGTATAGGATCTACCGTAATATATCTTCCTTGTGCGTTGATAATAAACGTCTTTGCAGTAACACTAGCAACCGTTCCCTGGATATAATCATGTCCCGATGGCATCTCTTGTATAGTTGTCTGAGGCATCGGAGAAGAATTAGCTCCAATACTAATCATATTCACTGCTGGACTTGCTGCAAAAAGAGCTTCAAGTTCTATACCCATTGCCTCAGTAGTAACCCAGTTTTCAGGGATTCCGCCAATTAACACAAGAGACCAATCTGGTCTCACTTCAAAAAGAACTCCATGACCTGAGGCATAATATGCTTTTTGTAACGCTATATTTAGCAATGAACTTTCCATGTCTTGAAATTTTCCTCCATTCTGATCTGCGAGATAATACGCCCAAAGCATTTCCATCATGCGCCCTGGATCTTTCTTGCCGTTTAAGACTTTTATACTTCCTAGATTTGTAAGAGTTGATCCCGTAAACTCTACACCTTCAAAATATCCAAGATTTTTTTGATCCCACAGCTTTAGAGAATTTGTTGCAGCAGTAAAAGGAGTAAGAAGATCAAAAGCTTTTTGTAGATAAGAATCATCTTTAGTAACTGTATAGGTATTTACCAAAGAGATTACAATTTGACCTATATCAGAAGGTGTTACTTCGTTGCCATATATTGTATAGTTTCTGTATTTATCAATATAAAATGTTTCATTTGAGTTTACCGTTTTAGCTGTTGTTAAAACAGTATCCATTTCTCCTGGGAATGTATGATAGTGAGAAATATACGCATGCTGATAGACGAAGTTTACTTCATTTTCACCTATTGTTATCCAAGCAGGATTTTTAAATGTTGTTCCTGCTTGGATAAGTGCAAGTCCAGTCTCAAGCGCATCTGCAGGCCGATAATATCCCAATGGATGGGTACTGCTTGTTTTAATATAAATTCCAGCAACTTTGTTAATAGATTTAGCATAATTTGTTGCTAAATTAAGCATTTGCTGTTTGTAAAATTGATCTTTTGATAAGCGGTAGAGGTCAGAAAATTCTTCATCATATAGCCATCCACGCTGTGGATCATGTGCATTCACCCATTCAGCTTTTACAATTGCAGTATATTTTGTTATTTGAGAATCATATTGTGTATTATTTTTATTTTGAGTTTTATACAACCATAAATTATGGAGATAGCGCAAATCAGTTAAAGGATCATGACGAAGTGTTGCACCAGTTTGTACATCTGTTTTTCCAGTCCCATTAAAATTTACCTGTAAAGGATTTGTTCCATATTCCCAATTAACCCATAAGCCTCCAAGACCCTTGTTAATAGAACTATTACTATCCCATCCATTTTGTGCGATATTAGTAAGTATCGTTTGCTCAATATATTTAGCATTTGTTTTTCCTTCAATAGATGCTTCTGGAGAGCTTGTTGTTGTACTGGTTCCTAAATATTGTTGAGTACCTGCATAGATATGTTCTTGGGACTGAAAAAAGAGTGGAAGAATAAGAATTATACAAAAAATGGAAACAATAACAATACTCCCAAAAACAAGAATAGTTTTTTTGTAAGTTTGAAAATATAGCTTACTCTTTTGGATATAATCTTTTAGTTTATTTTTATCCACAAAACAAATCCCTCTAAAAAGGTATTACTTTAGTATGATAGTATTGACCACAAAATACAAGAGCAGTTTAAGTCCATTAAAAAAATCTAAGCTTCAATAGTTTTTAAGATGGGTACATATCATATATTTTATACTTCACTTAATAACGTAATAACTTTCCATGGAGTATTATAAAGTCCATGTTTCTTAAACTCATCCATCGTGGTAAATTTAAGGGTTATCCTGCGGCTTTCATAGACATTGTTAAGCTTTCGTTTGATGATACCCATTGCATAATTACGAAGCGGAATACTAGCTGCGATAAAAAGTACAGTATGTCTTCCATAGTCTGTATAATCTGCAAAACCATCATTAGCGAATATATAATTGCAAATATGCGCTATCCTGTAGGCTATATATTTTCTCAGTTTACGGTTTGAGATATAATAAAGATAATACGATTCATCATCTTCAGGATCATATTCCTCCTCCTCACTTTCTTCTGGAGCAGAAAAGAGTGATATCTCTAAATCGGGCTTGAGCTCTTCAAGAAATGGATCATAATACATTTCATTATGGGTAATACTCCGTAGTTGTTTTTTTGTTCTATCAAGCTAAATGATGATTTTAAGGGACAATTAGTCCCTTCTGGTGACCCCGTTGCATTTTCTTTCGAACACTTTTTGAACTGGATCGAGTATTTAAGATTAAATTTTTATCAAAGATATAAATAAAATTGTCAATTAAAGCCAATTTCAAAACTTAAATCAATGTACACTTTCTTTTTGTTTCGTTTTTTATTCGATTAATGCAGAATTGCTACAGTAATGACAGTCTGAATTTATGGATGGTGAGGTCGCCTATAAACATTATCTTCGAGCTCTTCAGATTTAGACCTAGGATACTTAATTGAATAAGCATCTCTTTCCCTGGGTATCACACTAATCCAAGTGCCATCCCTTGAAAGATCCTCTACAAATAAATAACCTATATTTTGAATGGTTACAAGAGATAACGTACAGTGTTTAGAATCTACACCTGCTAGTGATTGCGAAAATGTTATATTACCTTCTTCTGGCAGCTTATAATCGTTTCCACATATAACAGGTCGGATGTCAGTAATTAGTACTGACCTGCTTCCAGCAACATAGGCTTCTCTATTCTCTACTGGGTATGCACGAATTGGAACTGCATTAAAGGGATCAGAATATATATCTAAATCCTTTTTGCTTGGAGGTGTTCCTAAATGAATTCTGATTTCTGCATCTGTGTCTATTAAAGGAACTACGGCAAAGCCGTTTAGAGAAATTTTTTCACCCCTGGGCTGAGCAGTAATAGGGATTCTATCTACTAAAGCGCTTAGTTGTTCAGTTGGGCTTCCCCATGTCATACGAAAAATATCAGCATTGGAACTAGGTGTAATATGTAAATCTCTAGGTGTAACTCCGTCACTAAAAATTGTTGTTTTACCTATTTTAGGTATTTGCTCTCTTCTATCAGGTGACATATAAAAAAGTGTAACAAACGACAAGGCTAAAGTCAACCTATAATATTATTCTCCTAATCTCAGTTCGGTTTCAAAATTTATCTTAAAGTATTGTGGGTATAAAGATTTAGCTTCGAGTGAGCCTAAAGCACCGTATTTGGAACACCTGTTCATAGCGCTCCTCTATTTATACCAAAAGTTAAAAGATCTTGGCTTCATACATTACAATGACACTTTTTCTATAATCGATATCGAGGAAAATAATAATGACTGATTCCGTGATTTTTTACATATTATTTGATTAATAAAATCAACGCATTATAACTTGACATTCAGCACTAAATACCCTAAATATAGGTAGTGTATGGCACAAATTAGATTAAATAAAACACCCGAATTAGAAGAAGTACTCGCTTACCTGCGAAGTAGGTATCGTGTCCTTTCTGAAGCTGAGATTATTAAAGTGGCTCTTGCTGAGAAATATAAAAAAGAAATGGGAGACTTACCTCTGGTAGATGAAGATACTGAAAAGCTCATTGCACAAGCGACAGAAGATGTTAAACAAGGAAAGTACGCTAAACTCAAAACTGAGCAAGACCTTGAAGTCTACCTAAAAAGTCTTTAATTATGTATGAACTTCATATCACACAGACTTTTAATACTAGCTACCAAACAGTAATTAAAGGAAATAAGGAATTTGAAAAAAGAACAGAAAAAGCATTGAAGTTGCTAAGGAATGACCCTTTCTACCCTTCATTAAAAAGTCATAAACTAAATACACGTAATTCTGGACAAAAATGGAGCAGTTGGATAGCTGGTGACTTACGGATTATCTGGGATTTTGATGAAATAGAGAAACAAATTCTTCTCTTATTTGCTATTAGCAAATATTCCGGATCTCATAGAGAATATAAATAAGTAATTAAACGATTTGAAAACGCAGGCATACAAGCATTTTGTGATGGCAATCATCTGAATTTAAATGCGTAATGCTACTCTTTGACTGCAGGAGCTTTAAAAATAAATTCATTTTCAGGTTCAAACATTTTCCAGTCTGCATCTACTCGAAAACAGTCTAATTTTCCTCCTCTATTTAGTTGATCAGTGGATATTAGTCTAAAAATTCGATTATGACCACGAAAAGAAATTGGCCTATTGCCAAAATAAAGACCTTCTTGTGGTTGTGCATCAGATGAACATCTATAATCTAGGGCTAATTCATCAGGACATTCTTCCAACCCTAGATCTCCCATTTTTTCATAGATTTTAGTAATCGTTGCTGGCTCACTGGATTGCATTAGGTCTGCCACACTTAGTCGTACTACTTTTATTATGCCTTGTGCTGTTGGCAGTGTGAATTTGGAACTATTGATGCAGGCTCTCGCATCACCAGATATTGTTATATCTGCCAGTTCCATTTCTCTTAGTAATTGTTCTTTTGATTTACCACCAATTTCGATCCTCTGTTTTCTTTCTTCAAGAAATCTAGAGATATCTTCATCTGAAGTCAACAGAGTAGGAGTTACTATGGGAAATTCCAATTCGGGTGTATCTCTAGGTTCCATTTCTTCCTGCACTGCATGTAATCGTTGAATATATCTTTCTACTTTTGCCTTATCGCTATCTGAATAATTTCCTTTTCCTCTATTCATATAAGTAAGAATAGTATCAAGACCCTCATAGTTTTGCGATTGTGATTCTGGAAATAAAAACATATCGACATAATATTCTCCACCATCTTTACTCACCATATAATTATGGGGTGCATCTTCTACCATAAGTGGAATTTCCCAATATTTACATAGTCTTTTTACTCGGGAAAATGGATATTGAATTGGAGATCTTCTCTCATAAAGATACTTTTCATCTGTTAGAACCCTCTCTCTAACTGTCCCTGGATGTTTTATATCTAATGCTTCACTATCAATACTGCCATGTGCCGCATAAATATGTGGAAAATTATGAGGAAATAATGTACTAAAAATATTATGCAAATAGAAAAGTTGTTTTGCCCACCTAGGTGAGAATTCTAACTCTTCACTTGATCTAGCTAGAGCGATTGCTTTATTCGGGTTTCCCGGGTCTACAAAAACCAATCTATCTTTTCCACCACCTAGCCATTCGAGTCCTTCTGATGCCAATGCTTCCCTTTCAATATCAGGTCTACTAATATTGTAAGTATCAGTGGCTTGCACGGTTGCTGGTGTTTTTGAAAAAGGAATTTCTGGCATAGCTTCATGAGTATATATAATTTGTGAACGTTTGATCAATATTGTTTTTTTAATTCAGTGTTCGAGTCCTCTCGGGCGTGAGGTTAAACTAGAGGGTTTATTAATTTTATTTCGAACCTAAATCGAGGCTAAATTTGTCAAAAAAATTTTACTATATTAAAGTGACCTCAGTGCAAGTTTATTCGAAACATTTTTACCTTGGGTTTATACTTTAATGACTACATATGGTTATAAAGGCAAAACATTGAGTATATAGTATAATGTTATTATGAGTAATGACCAAAAGATAACTATATTACCAGAAGATCGAGTGAAATTAAGTAAAGATCAAAGAAATTTGATTACTCTAGCTCTAGAAAAACAGTTACCTCAAGAAGATGCAGAATTTTTAGAAGCAGTACAAAAAGATAAAGCTAAAATAGCTGATCCATACATGAAAATAGATAACTATCTTGTGAAAAAATATGGCTCTGTATTTGGGAAAATATTTCTCTCAACTATAATAGGTGGAGAAGAAGGATGTATGGAAACTATAAAAGTAATTGAAGAATCAAATGCTCAAGCAAGAATGAAAAGACAAAAAAAGGTTAGGTAGGGAATATATCTGAGGCTTCTATTTTTAATGCTTTGATAATTTTATAGATTTTATCAAAAGTGGTATTTACTTCTCCTCGTTCGATTTTTGCAAAATAATTACTGCTCATTCCCGCTTTTTTAGCAACTTCTTCTTGTGTATACTTCCTTTTTTCTCTCGCTTTTCTCAACTTGTCTCCAAATTTTTTTCTGATTTCTTCTTCCATATAATATATTTGTAGTATATCATGCTCAAGTAATAAAACTGAATCCTATCAATCTGTTTATATAAGTTTAAGCTACGCTTTTTGCAATTTTTAAAAACTATTTATGGATACTTTTATATAGCGATACTCTTGCTGTTTTGATAAGGAGAATTGATAGTGTAATTAGGATAATAAGAAGTTTTTTTCTGATGGTATAAAGAATTTGATTATTATGAAAGAATTTAGGCTCAAGTTTATGGCTAAAATTTGGCATATATGCCATATTTTAGTCAAGAATTAAATGAGTACTATTTATCAAAAATTAGGAGAAAGCGTCCATAAACAGAGAAAAAGGACAAGTATGTCCCAAGAAGAATTGGCAACTAAAGCAAAATTAGACCTGACCTCCGTAAGTGAGATTGAGAGCGGATTGAGGAATCCTTCTCTTAAGACAATTCACAAACTTGCAAATGCACTAGGTGTAAAAGTGAAAGACCTCATACCTTTTTAATATATTCTTCAATTCTTTTTGTTTTTTTGCTTACTCTTTTTCTTATTTATTCCCCAAATCAACAAGACTGAACAGTAAAAAAGCAGGATAATTGGCATAGCCATCA
>Ga0206953_1085_pt1 | contig 17620 bp, 13 predicted proteins | sample Alteio_BWOrgHeat_36_FD_152977 | JGI IMG/M metagenome (GOLD analysis project Ga0206953, IMG submission 152977) | Enriched cells from forest soil in Barre Woods Harvard Forest LTER site, Petersham, Massachusetts, United States -... | ecosystem: Environmental > Terrestrial > Soil > Temperate forest >...
GATGAGCAGTACAAAAAATATCTGCATCACGCTAAATTCGATCAGCTCGTATTTTTTACCGCAGGCATTCAGCTGCGCGGGGTACATTTTGACACGCTGGTGGCCGCACATCTATTAGCCAAAGATTGGCAGCGCATTGGGCTGAAAAGTCTTTCATTGCAGTATTTCAACGAAAATACGCCATCGTACGAAGACGTGGTAAAACATCACGGATACAAAAATTTTGCACAAGTGCCGCTCGAACTGGCAACCACGTACTCTGCCTGCGATGCACGTCAGACATGGCGCCTTGCACACTTGATGATGCCTGAAATTATGGCTGCGCAGTTAGATGAATTGTATTACACCGTGGAACTGCCGCTGATTCCGGTGTTGTGCGCTATGGAGGCGCGCGGCATTATTCTTGATGTGTCAGTGCTTACCGCGCTGGGTAAAAAAGTTGACAAAGAGTTAGCGCTGCTCGAAGAGCAAATAATTGGTTTTCGTGGTGATGATACCACGCCGTTTAACATCAATTCGCCGCGCCAAATACAAACGCTTTTGTTTGATGTGCTTAAATTGCCCGTCCAGCGCAAAAATGCAAAAACAGGCGCATCAACTGACCAGGCCGTTCTTTCAGAACTTGCAAAAATACATCCAGCACCGAGCCTGATTTTGCGGTACCGAGAACTGTTCAAACTCAAAAGTACGTACATCGAGGCATTGCCAACATACGTCAATACACGCACGGGCCGCTTGCACACCAGCTACAATCAAACGTTGGTAGCAACCGGGCGGTTATCAAGCTCTGAACCAAATTTACAAAATATTCCGGCAGATGTGGGCGGTTACGGCATAGAAATTCGTGCAGCATTCAAGCCAGAGCCAGGGCATGTGTTCCTGTCGGCTGACTACTCGCAGATTGAGCTGCGCGTGCTAGCGCATCTTTCGCAAGATCAAAATCTGTTGCATGCATTTTTAACTAATGTCGACATTCACACGCAAACGGCATCACGTCTTTTTGAAGTGCCGCTCGCGCTGGTAACGCATGAACAACGGCAGCTGGGCAAGCGAATTAATTTCAGCATTTTGTACGGTCTGACGCCGTACGGTTTGTCCAAAGATCTGGACATTTCACTTTCCGATGCCAAAAAATATATCGACAAATATTTTGAGCAGTATCCGCAGGTTCGCGCCTGGATGGATGCCGTAGTTGCGCAAACGATCGAGCAAGGCTACGTGCGCACGCTGTGGGGCAGACGCCGCTACGTGCCCGGCATTTACGAAAAAAATAAAACGTTGTACGAGCAAGCGCGTCGCGTAGTGATCAATACGCCTGCCCAAGGAACTGCCGCCGAAATTATGAAAAAAGGAATGCTCGATTTGTCTGTTGTGTTAGCGCGTGATTTTGCGCAAGCATACATGGTGTTGCAAATTCATGACGAACTGTTAATTTCCGTGCCTGCGCATCAAGCGCACGCACTTGCGCAGACGACTAAAACTATTTTAGAAAATGTAGTAGCATGGACGGTGCCGTTAGTGGTGAGCACGCAGATTGGTGCTGATTGGAAAGAGGTTACCAAGTAGGAAAACAAGCAAGGAGAGTAATGAAGACACAATTAGCAATCGTAATGATTTTAGCAGCGCTGACAAACTGGGCCAATGCTGGGCATAATCGTTTGGATAAGCAAGCGCGAGAAATGCATGACCAATTTATGGATGCGATAGAAAATGGGGATGTTGATGAGGCTGAAAAGCTCATAAAAGAAAGTAGAGATATAGCGCGCCAAAGGAATACAGACACACGTCACATTGTCTTTTTATCAGATTGTTGGCTTGTAAATAGAAAAAACAAAAAGCGTAATCAATATCCGATACATGCTGCTGTGCTTACCTCGCCGGCGATGACAAAATTACTGCTTAATAGCTATGCAGATCCCAATATGCCGAGTCCATCTGGTGAAAACGCATTACAGCTTGCTATCAGAGAGCGCAAACATTCATCAATGCGTTATTTGGTGGAAACAAGCTGTCAATATGGTCATGGTCATGGGCAAGCAAGACCGAATAAAAAAGATCAAGATGGTAACAATGCGCTACACTTGTTTGTTAGAGCAAATGCTGGAGACTATTTTCCGGAATCGGCATTTCAAGATTTACTGAATGCCGGTGCACAAATAAATGATCGCAATTATAAAGGTGATACGCCTTTACACACTGCCGTTGAATGTCGAGATAACTCCTTGATTGCGCTGTTGCTTGCCGCACATGCAAATCCGCTGCTGAAAAATGTCGAAGGCAAATTACCATCCGATTACGCACGTGACATGCAAAAGGGAGATGGTTGGTTGTGTGGGCCTGGTTTGGTAAAGCAGCTAGAGGAAGCAGAAAAGGGGCAAACTGCTAGATTGGCAGACAAGCAATTAGAAAAGAAATTCAGCCGTGCAGAGCAAAAGCAGCTAAAACGCCAAATGGAGGAGTGGCAGCATTTCTTGGAGGGGTGTGTGAGTCGCAACATGCGTCCACCTGAGGGCGTTGATTCCGAAGAAAGGCGAACTGCTCAAGAGCAGAAGAAGGATGTTGAACAAGGGGCACAAAAGCTCAAAGAGAGTGGATATCTTTGCTTTCCTGATGACGAAGAGATTAGCAGCGGCTCTCTATTCGACAATAGTTGGTAAGGATTCGAATGCGTATACGCCGTAACCTACAAATAATTTTCCTGCTTATTGTTGCTGTTTTTTGCGATGTGCTTGCCAAGCCCGGTGTGCTAGGCGTGGGAACGTGCACGGGCGAGAACTGCTTTTGCGGCTTCGTGCAAGAATTGAGTACAGTGGCTCTCTCTAGCTATGGACAAGCACAAAAAGAAATTCCACGGTATCAGAAGCAGCTTGATGATGCTATGGAAAAGGGCGACGTAACATCACTTCAAAAAATTATGCAATCAATTCGCAAGGAATGCGGCTTTGTGAGCAAATGTTGCAAGATATGGCGGGTAAAAGACGATGCGTATTGGTTTCCGCTACATGCAGCGGCCAAGCATGATAATCCATCTCTGACAACGTATTTACTTGATGGCGAGGAGTTTCGCTACTATTCTCGTTACCATTTCGGATGGAGAAATAGTACCATTCTTGGCCAGCCGATCAATGAGAAAAATTTGGCAGGCGAAAGCGCATTGCACATTGCCGCCTCACATGGATGTTCACAGGTAATTTCCATGCTGCTTGCGCGTGGCGCTAATCCTTTGCTGAAAAATAAAGATAAACAAACGCCGTTAGATATTTTGCTTCAACAAGATTCGGCTGACAATGACTTAATTCAAAAACTGCAAGATGCTGAACATGCGTTTGAATCTCAAGCTAAGAAAAAAATCAGTCGAGAGTGCCGTAAAGCCAAAAAGAAACGGCGGATAGCTAGGAAGAAAGCGGCTAAATTATTAGCGGCTTCGGAGGCCGATCTGTTGCAGGCGGATGAGTAGGCACCCTAGATTCTGACATGAGTGCTATTCTTTGCTACACTGCTCATTATGTAAAAACTGATGAGGAACGCATATAATGTTAAATCGTCTTGTTGGGGTGATCAAGCAGGCACACGATCAGCTGGTAGTGCTCGACGTTGGCAGTCTCTGGTTTGAAGTGCAGGTGCCGTGCGCAACGCACTGGACGAGTGGCCAGCGTGCAGAGTTGCATGCGTATATGCACTGGAATCAGGAAAATGGTCCAGCCCTCTTTGGGTTTGCTACTGAATTTGAAAAACAGATATTTTTGCTCACCATCAGCTGCAGTGGCGTAGGACCCAAGTTAGGGTTAGCCGTGCTGGCAGAACTTGGTGCGCAACGATTTGTAGCGGCAGTCCAACAAGAAGATGATCGCGCATTGAGCAAAGTTACCGGCATTGGCGCGCGCAAAGCGGAACAATTGCTGGTGCAGTTGCGCCATAAAGTTGCCAAACTTGCCGATATGGGCACCGTAGAATCTGCTACCGTAGCAAATGATTGGCATTTGGTCTCGCAAACGCTTGAATCGCTGCGTTACTCTCGCCTTGAAATTGCTCGCGCTATTGCACATCTGCGCAGTGCCCACGCGCAGATTCCTGTGCCTTTTGATCAGCTGGTTAAATCGGCACTTTCCTATTTGACTAAACAGCCATAATGTTTTTAAAGGATAACTTTCGTGGATCTACTTTCCTGTTTTACGTATCTTAATCAGCAGATATTTGCGATACCGGCAACGCTTCTTTTTATAGGTGTCGCTATTATTTTGACCGTGCAAACACGCTTTATTCAGATTCGCGGATTTCCACGCTTTTTACACTTAATCACGCATGGTGTTGTGCAAGAGCACACATCAAAATCGCGCATTTCTCCCATCCGCGCTGTGTTTGCTGCCATGACAACCACGATGGGCATGGGAAATTTAGTAGGTCCTACTATAGCGATTATGGTGGGCGGTCCCGGTGCTCTTTTTTGGCTGATTGTGTATATTGTGCTCGGTTCAGCAACAAAACTAGCCGAAGTGATATTTGCCTTACGTACTCGTGTGGTGACCGATGGACACACGGTGGGCGGGCCAATGTATTATCTGCGTGAAGTGCATCCATTTTTAGCATATTGGTATGCCGGAGTGATGGTGGTGCTCTTTGCCGGATGGTCCAGCATACAATCAAATACGCTCGCATGCATCTGTGCATTGGAAGGAATTCTGCCATGGATGGTGGGCGCCAGCCTAGCTCTTATTGTTTTGGCGGTACTGAGCGGCGGTGTCAGGCGTGTAGGAGCAGTTGCGACAACCTTGGTGCCCTTTATTTTTGTGCTGTATGTGCTCTTTGCGCTTATTATTTTGGTGCAAAATGCTGGGCAACTTGGGCGTGTGCTGCAAGAAATTTTTTGGGCCGTTTTACAGCCGCGCGCACCCATTGGGGCCTTTGTGGGCGTAACGCTGATGCAGGCAATGCGTGCCGGCTTTTATCAAGCAATTTTTATTACGGAAGCAGGCGTGGGGACCTCCTCAATTCCGCATGCGGTAGCTGATGTAAAAAATCCGATGGATCAAGGACTACTCGCGCTGTTCTCCACGTTGGCTAACACGATTTTATGCACCATTTCCGGCTTATTAGTGTTGGTGACTGATATCTGGTTAACGGGAAGTTTTCGCAGCACTTTGATTTATGAAGTTTTCAAGTATCATGCACCGGCCGGTGGTAATTTTGTGCTACTGGCCATCATGATCCTCTTTGTGGTCAGCACGGTGATCGGTAACAGTTTTAATGGGGTGCAAACATTTGGTTCATTGACTCATTATCGCGCCGTACCGCTGTATCTGCTGGCAACTGCCGCATGCATTTTTGCCGGCTCACTAGTGCAGGCGCGCCTCGCCTGGGAAATTATGGAGACGCTGTTGACGCTGGTTGCCATACCGAATCTCATTGGCATTTTAATTCTTTCTTGGCGCCACAAACAGTATTTACGGTTCTGAAGAGTGGGCAGGTTGCAATACAGGTAGAATGTTTTTTTATATAGTGAAAAGCTTGCAAATAGCCACCGGCGTGATATCTTATTGTCTAGTAATCAGTTGTGTATAATTTTTAACCATTATTTCTAGACGGTGTCTCATGATTATCCATCAACACATAGCTCGCCAAAAAATTTCTCTTTTGCTCATGAGCGTGGCTTTGAGTTTGCAGCCAGCTGGTTTATTGGCGGGAGCTGCCATAATGGACAGCTTACATCAGTACAGTGGACCTGCCCGCGCGGCAGCTAGTGTGGCGAGTACCGCATATTTAGTACCAACTGAAAAGCGCGAATCAGCTATCGATATAGTAGCCAAAAATTTTGAAAAGGATAAAGCAATGGTGCGCGCAGCGATGGATGGATTGGCAGTAGGCAATTTTGTTGCAGAAGGTAGAGATCTGCTAGGCCCAGTGATGAATGTCATTCCTGGGGGCAATGTCTTAGCTCCAGCACTACAGCCGAATGCTCCTCAGATACAGGTTTCGCAGCCAATCAAAAAACTAACGTATGCCACTGAAATGGGCACCACTATGATAGTTAGTTTTCTAATGCATCATGCAACGCCTCAAAAATACATTAGAGCATCGGTAAAATCGATTTATGACCTTTTTGGCTTAGGACAAGAAAAAAAGACAGACGATCAAGTCACCCCTGATCAAGCAGCTCTTGCTGAAAAGTTGCAGAGTAAAGAAGGAAATTATAGCGAGCACGCGGTTACGCAGCTGCTCATTTGGTTGGGCGGGGCAGTGATTTCTGCTAAAGTTACCGTGCCGCTTATGGAAAATCTAAGACATTTACCGTATGTATTCCTTAAATAAGCAGCAGCTTATTTAGCCAATTTCTTCAGCAGCGCCAATTCTTGTTTGTGCATAATCTTGTAGTCTGCGTCATTTTTATGATCGTAGCCGAGCAAATGGCATATGCCGTGCACGAGCAGAATTGGTAGCCGCTGTTCAAACGTCTGTCCCCAGCGCGGGGCATCAGCTACCACATATTCAAGCGAAATAATCAAATCACCTAAATTCTTATCTTCTTTGCAGCATGCAGTGATGCGCTGGCCAGGACGCAGATCTGGATGAAAGGCGAATGAGAGCACATCGGTAGCCTTATCCTTGTTGCGATATGTTTTATTATATTCTCTGATTGTTTTGTTGGTAGTCAGCCAAATGCCCACATCAAAGTCTGCGTAGTCGAGCGCATCTAAAATAGTTTGCGCCTGTTTTTTAAGCAATGCAGCATTGACGGCTATTTTGCGCTGACGATTTTTAATTAGAATCATAATGCTATTCTTTGTGGCTGGTCAGGACTACCACCGCCTGCCAGGCATCATTAATATTCTTTAGACTTGGTGTCATGTTAGCGCTCACCTCACAAGTAATATGCTGCGCATGCGTTACCCCTTTGATGAGTTGTTCATGGGCTGCCAGCTCTTGGCCACGTTCAGCATTGTCGGTAATGATTGTCAGCAGTGCCAGAGGGGCATTAAGAGCAAGCTTGTATTCTGACTTAAGTTTTCTGACTTGTGCAACAAGTTCGCTGATGTGCTTCATCAACACAACGCTATGCTCAAACTGATACTGTTTTTGTGCGCGATTGAATTCCGTCAGATGTATCGAAGATGCCTGCAAAGTACCGCGATACAACTCCTGGTACAACGTCTCGGTGACATACGGCAGGTATGGTGCATAGAGCTGCAAAATGCGAAGCCCGATGTGTGCGAGCGTCCAGCGCGTAGCCTCAACGGCAGCAGACTCATATTCAGCAGGGTTAAAAAGTTGGTGTTTGATAAGTTCAAGGTATGTATCACAAAAATCGTGCCAGAAAAATCGCTCGACGCTATCAAGTGCTAAGCTAAATTCATAGTCAGAAAAATAGTGCTGATAGCGCTGAAAGCAATCAGTTGCTTGCGCCAAAATCCACTCATTGGCGGTGCCTAATGATGCTGGTTCCTGGTCAGTCACTGGACTGATATGAGATTTTATAAAACGGAATGCGTTCCACAATTTGGTGATCAATTTAAGCCCGATGCGAATCTGCGCATCAGAGAATGCCGTATCGTGTCCTAAGCCGCCTGAGGCAGTCCAATAACGTATGGCATCGGCCGGATATTGGTTAAGCAGATTTTGTGGGCTGATGGCACTATTATCTTTTGATTTGGAAAGTTTTTCCTGTTGTCCACTCAACACGTGACCGGAAATAACAATAGACTTCCATGGAATGCTGTTGTGGTGCATCCATGATTTTACAATCGTGTAAAATGCCCAGGTGCGTATGATATCGTGTGCTTGCGGTCGCATGCTCATCGGCTCAAATGGCGTGAGCACAGAATCCGTATCAAAATAGTTTGCTTTATCATCACGTAGTGCGGATACAATATACGGAGTAATCGAAGAGGTATTCCAGGTGTCCATCACATCCGTATCTGGTGCAATGTTGCAGCTATTGCATGCAGAGCATGTTTTACCCGGATAGACCATTTCTTGTGGATCGACCGGCAGATTACTTTGCGCTGCGACCAAAATTTGTCCACAATCAGCGCAGTGCCAAACCGGGAATGGGATGCCAAAGCGGCGTTGGCGTGAAATACACCAATCCCAGCTAAGATTTTCAACCCAATTTTTATAACGTGCTTTCATAAAGGCGGGATACCATTCAATAGCATCAGCCATAGTCAGGAGTTGCTCTTTGTAAGGCAAGATTTTAATAAACCATTGCGGCACAATTAAAAATTCGATCTCTTTTTTGCACCGCTCATGCACATTGACGGTGTGAGTAATATTTTTTTGTCCGACGGTCAAGCCGGCAGCTTTGAGCTCTTCTACCACTTTAGTGCGTCCATCAGTGACGTTGAGCCCGGCCAGCGGCGTATCAGCAACAAATTTACCATATTTGTTCAAAGAGGGTTTGTAGGGCAATTTGAGCTTTTTGTACCATTCAATGTCCGTTTTATCGCCAAACGTGCAGCACATTACTAAGCCGGTTCCCTTATCAGGTATTACGGCTTCATCGCTCAAGATCGGTACTTGATAATTGGCTAATGGCACCGTGGCTTGTTGACCACGCAGATGCTGATAGCGAGTATCTTGCGGATTGTACAAAAGGGCAACGCAGGAAAAAAGGAGTTCTGGCCGCGTGGTGCCTACGATTAAATTATTATTAGCCGCATCTTTGAACACAATGTCGTAAAAGACGGATGGCACTTCTTTATCATCAAGCTCTGCCTGCGCAATAGTAGTCTGGCACGTGCTGCAGTAAAGGGCTGGCTGATCGGCGCGGTAAATATACCCTTTGTGATACAGGTCAATAAAGGATGCTTGCGACAAAGAGCGCGTGGTGTTCGAAATAGTTGAGTAAGAGTAGTGCCAGTCGATTGAAAGACCCATGCGCTGCCACAAAAGTTTGAACTCATGCTCTGCGATGGCAGTTTGCTCAAGGCACAAAGCGATAAATTCATTGCGTGGCATGTTGTGTGACTGAACTTTGCACTGTTTTTCCACAAAGCGTTCGGTTGCCAAGCCGTTATCGTCAAAGCCGAACGGATAGTAAACATTTAAACCACTCATACGTTTAAAGCGGGCAATGATATCGGTTTGTGTGTAGGAAAAAATATGCCCCAAATGGAGTGCGCCTGACACCGTTGGTGGTGGCGTATCGATTGAATAAGTTGGCTTGTTTTTCTGATTGGGCTGATCGGGCGCATACGTATTTTGCTCTATCCAGTAGGACTGTAGTTTTGCTTCTTCTTGCGAGTGATTATAGCGACTATCCATGAATTGGCTTTTAGATTAAGGGTGAAAAATGTGCATTTTCAGTATATCCCATGCGGGCAAGGGTCGTCAAAGAGGTTGTTCATTGACGCCGCTCCTTTGTCTTTTTAGTATAAATAACGCATGTGTTGCGATTATCTACTAATTAAGGAGTTGGGTATGAAAAAACTTTTAATAATGATCCTTTTAACGTCATCTGTGTATGCGCAGGACAGAGCCTATCTGCCAAAGATGCGCGAAGGAAGCAAGGAGCAATCTTCATCATTACAGACGTCATGTAGGCAATTGCGACAGTTGGTAGAGCAATTAGTGGGAGTTGCAGCATGGGATACGCAAGAAGGGTTGCTGAATAATAAAGTTGCGATGGCCTTGATTGGTCAAATTCTATTGATCGTACAGCCGACCAACAAACAAATTTACACGCAAAATAAAGAATATTATCAGCAGCTGTGGAATTATGAGCGTATGCTGTGGAGTGAAATGTGGGCGGTCTCTACCGCTGAGCTCAACACTGCTCAAGCAAACGAAGCTTGCGCGGACCAGATAGAGATATTGCAACGACGTGTTGATGCAATTGGTAAAGCAAAATCATTTTTAGGTTTTGCGTATCGTATGCGCTGCCATTATTAAAAACTTTTTGACTGATGATTCAAATTAAGGGGCCGCTTATTAAAGCGGCCCCTTATATTTTACTATGTCAACTGATAGCGCTGCACGAGTTCTTGCCGCAGATTCTGTACACGGGTTGCCATGGCTTCGTCAACACCCATCGTCAGAAGTTCTCCTAATACGGTATATGCGGCCTGAGGATTACCCACTTTTTCGTAACAGGCGGCCAATCGTGTGAGCAAATACGTTGGGTTAACGTGAGGATGTTTTTTGCTGTTTACAAAACAATTTAATGCTTGTTGCGGCATATCTTTCATAAAGTAACATTCGCCAAGCCCCTGCCACGCTTGCGGACTATCTGGTATGCGGCGCGTGACCTGCTCATATTTTTGTATTGCCGCGTCATATTCTTTAAGAGCCAAGTGCGTAGCTGCCAAGCCTAAAAAGCCCTCAATATTTTGCGGATCAAGTTGCAGTAATTTTGTGTAGGCAACGCGCGCCTCATCATAGCGTTCAGTCATAAGACTTAATTTGCCATAATGCGCAAAGCCCATTTCGGTATCAAAGTCCCCTTCCATGCATGATTTTTTGATGAATTGGAAAGCGGTTTGTACATCATTGTGATAAATGAGGTGCAAGCGCCCTAAATTAAAGAGTGCTTTGCCATAATATGGGCGTAATTTTATCGCATTATGCAGGGCTATCTTTGCTTTTTCAAATTCTTTCTTTTGCATTAAGAAAGAAGCAAGGTTGTTGTGCCCCTCCGGATACACGGGATTAATGGTCAGTGCACGAGAAAGTGCTACTACGGCATTATCAATGTCGCCAGTTTGTGCATATGAAACTGCCAAATTATTGCACGGATCAACATAGTTATCATCTAATGCGATTGCTTTTTTAAAGTACGGAATGGCATCAGCAAATCTGCCTAAATTTTGTGATAATTCCACGCCATAATTATTGAAGGCGCGTGCTTTACCAAATGAGCTATCAGGAGAATGATTGATCATATTCCCCCAAAAATCTAAGCCGGTACGCCATATCGTATTTCGTTGGTAGGTGGCAAGACTGAGCAGAAGTGCAAATGCATATAGGCCAACCGCCGAAGGAATTTTATGTGCTAATGGTGCACTATTAGCAATTTTGCCAATAACGTACGTAGTTATGTAAACCATGCTTATAGCAATGATGAGTAGCCAACCAAGGGAGGCCAAGTACGTTTTGTAATCAACCAACAGTTCCGGTGACGGCATAATGGTGCTGCGTGGCGCCACGCATATGGCAAACCAGAGTGTGCCAAAAACTATTGGATGCAGTTTGTTGTGTAACCACAATCTGATAACTAATGCCGCCAGCGCTATCAGTGCTAAGAGTGGCAGCAGACAATCGAGTGCAAAAAAGCTTTTAACCACCATCCAATCATATTCCACACTGATGCCAAATGGACAGATAAAAATGAAAAGATAATGGAGGATTACTTTAAATTGTGACAAGAAAAAAGTGATAGGCGAAATGAGGTCTTTGGGGTCATGCGTAATCACGTTGCCGATATTATTTTTTACTTGGTAGTTCAGTCCCAAAATGCTCAAGAAAAACTGCGGTTTAAGAAAATAAATATAGACTGCGGTGATGAGGGTAAAAATGCTGAGATGTAACCACAATCGTTGCTTGAACTGTTGCCAGGAGCCTTGTGCGACAAAAAACCAGTCAACAAGTGCTATCAAAAATGGTGTGACAATAGTAATTTCTTTGGTGCCGCAGCTCAAGAGTCCGACGGTGTACAACAGAATGAGTAATGCGATCCGCACTCCCGTGTGCGTTGCGTTTGTGTAATGCAGAAAAAGCCACATCATGGTAAATGACGCAAGCGCTGCCAACCCTTCTAATTGTCCTTGAATGACGTAAGACACCGTCTGCGTTTGCACTGGATGGAGTAAAAATAGCAGCGTAGTCAGCAACGCTATGGTAAATCCATGCTTTTTGAAAAAAGATTTTTGCGCATACTGCTCAAACAAAATACGCAGAATGGCAAAAACTAACAGGCCATTGAGCAGATGGATGCACACATTGCCAACTCGATAGGCAAATGGGTCAAAAAGGCCGATGCGATAATAAATTGAATTGAGCCAATAGGAAATCCAGCGGGTGCCAGAAAAAAATAGATATTTGAGGCTATAGTGCCGAATATTAAAATGCTTAGTAATATTTGCCAGGTCATCAAACTGAAACGCGTAATGAAGGGAGGGGTAATAGGTCAGAATGGTAAATAACGTCAACGAAATATAGGTGATTGCTGATGCAACCCACGTTTGTTTGTGTAGGGGAATTGCGATTTTTGCCGCTTTTTTGCTCATAAAACTACTCCTTATTTGTGCTTCTTTTTTTATATGACTTTGGAAAGTAAAGCCATAGCGTCATTCTAGCCAACTCTGCGAACTTGTCGAGGTGGGGGATGCGCTGCTTTTTTTATTGGTTAAGAAAAATTTTCCTTTTTTGACAAAGCGGGGCACGATTGCTAGCCTAGGGAAAATTTTGCTACCGCATAGCGCGGTGCGCGAAGTCCCTAAATGAGCAATACTTTCTTTTTGTATTGTTCACCCCCTAACCCTTCAACTTGAAAATGCAAGTTGAAGGGTTTTTCTGTAGGCTTGCAAGAGCACCCCATTAACCACTAGGCTGAGACATAGCCTTTTGGAGGAATTATGGTGCATTCAACGCTTGTCGCGGGTATCGGTTTTTTTGTCTTAGTCAGCACAAGCAAAAAAAAGAAGCAGTGCGCTATTGCGTAGCAGATTCTTTGCTCGCGGTTATGGATGGCTCTTTAACTTTGATAACACGCAACTCGGCTTTGAATTGCATATTTCCGGCATAGTCGAGTGAGACTAACTCGAGTGATGCGCAAGAAGGGACAGCGGGCATTTTTTGCAGTGCAGTCAAAAAGGCGCTGATTGATGATAGTGAACCCGTACCCTGGAGCATAAAGCGTTCCGATGCGTACCAGTCTTTTGAAACAGTATCTTGAATGGTGTACGACTCAAGATGCAAGCCGGCTTTTTTCAAGCATTCAACTAAGGAGCTGTGATCGAGCGATGTACTGTTTGATCGCTGTTGATGAGTGATCGCTGACCATTTTTGTTGTAGCGCATTAGTTTGTGTGGCGATGCCGGCCAACGTTTTAGCGTGCGCAAAGAGTGGTTGTGCTTCCTGATTCATTTGAGCGAGCTGATAGTGACACCCATTGATTCTCTTTTGCACAGGAGAAAAAATTCCGTAAAACCAGAATGCAAATAGTAAAACGGGTACGCTGATAAATAAAAACAGTCGGCCGCGTCGCGTTGCTATCGTGGCCTGCCACTGATCGGCTAGATATGATTTGGGGTCAATATGCACAGTTCTCCCTTTTTAAAAGATAGCACTTGTCCATTGCATTGGATCAACAGGCACATTATTGACGCGCATTTCCCAGTGCAGATGATAGCCGGTGGTGTAGCCAGTTTTTCCTATGGTGCCGATCGGATTTCCTTTTGCAAGTTTGTCGCCCACTTCAAGTTTGGCAAAATCATCAAGATGATAAAACATCGAAATAATACCGCAGCCATGATCTATGGCGATGACGTTGCCACTATCAGCAAAGCGTTCTTTGAGCACTACGATACCATCTTGCGGTGCCCAAACGACACTTTTCGGGGTGTTGGTAACATCCAATGCCTTATGCGCATAGCGCCCTTTGTGCTGCGTCGTGCGTATGGTGCCAAATTCGCATGAGGTGCGTACTATATCAATTGGCGTGCAAAATGGCCCCCGCCATAATTTTTCTTGTGGTGAGGTTTCTATAATTTTGGCAAGCATACGTTCTCTTGTGCGCGCGTCACTGCCCAATGATTCTTCTTGTGCAATTTTTGCGGTATCAACTTTTAACGCTTCGCGCTTGAATTGGCATGCAATGACTTCTAAATTGTTCGCTAACTCTATTTTGTTTGATGCCTGATCGACAACAGTTAAGTTAAGCGGATACGTGCCTGCCATTTCTTCACACGCAACGGGAATGAACGCCTCATACGTGAGCGAGCCTTTATTTTGTGCAATGCAGGAATATGAATGACCAAAAATAGTAGCCGTGGCGGATTGAATAGGCTTGTTTACGCTAAATTGCAGATGATGTGTGCGTCCCTGCAGTACTTTGTTTTCAGCAGGATCAGGAATCACCGAAACGAGCAGTGGCGTTTGATCGACCGAAAAATTTATCTTTTGTTGACACGTGTTGTGATGATACGTGCTGTCAATTACGGCAACACGCAAGTTGTGCGGACCATTGCTCAGTTTGCTAGCATCTAGGCAGAGATTGAGCGGTTTATTTTTACTTATCTTGTGGGTGCCCCATGGCTTTTCATCAATAAAGAGATACGCATACCCCTTTTTATTTGCTGCTATGCTGTACGGGTTGGCACCTTTGTAAACGCCCTGTTCGGCAATGCCGCTGACAACAATCTGAGGAGCGGCTGAATCGAAAAAGTAGACATATGTTTTCCAGCACCCTGCTACGGCTAATAGATAACTGCTATAAATCAGAACGGTTCTCAATTTTATCATGGTAACGATACTCGCTTACTACAAAAATCTTTTTTCTTAGGACACCTGCTGGGCATTCTACCATGTTTTTGAGCATGATGGATACTATTGCGAAAATAACCATGGCGGTACGACTTCTGAATCAACGTGCTGATAGGGAGGTCGATCATCCCACTGGGCATGCTGATAGGGGAGCAGATTTTCTGTCTGCTTGCGGCATACGGTGCGGTAATCGTGGGCGAGCAGCTCCGCTAAAATGTGTAAAATGTGATCAGTTACTTCAAGTGGCACTGTTGAAAATGGATGTGCTAACTCTGTATTTGAGAAAAGACGCATCAGCGCAAAGATTTTGCCACAGCGATGTAGCTGTTTGAACCGCTGATTTAATGTGATTTCCGGATGAAGTACCAGATGGCATGGAGGTAAGCAGAGCCCTTTGAGCTTGTTAAATGGCGTAATAGTAATGAGCTGTTGCATCATGCTTTTTAAAGCGAGCTTTTGATCATCAGTAGTGCTTTGTATGAGAGTGAGTCGCTGTAAGGGTGTTATCGATATGCTAATTTTTCCCTCTAGCGTTTCTATTGGTATGCGACAAATATCGATATGAGCAGATGCGCCATACCCAATTAATTGAGTGACAACCCAGGGCTGATAAAAATCCAGACATCCACCGAATACTCTATTGATATCCAGGTGATGTTTGCCAAGTGCGAGCAAGCGAGCATATAAGATTTTATGCTCTTTTATATTTGAGGCGGATGCTGTTGCTTCTAAAAAGTCTTTAAATAAGGGAGCGTTATCGGATGGCCGAACAGTGCGTAAATAATCGACTACATCTGAATCTTGCAGCGTGCCATTTTGGCATGCAGCGATAATTGAAGGGTAGTCCATTGCATGAATGGAATGGATCGCACATAGACAAGCGATGGATACCAGCAACTTCATGGCAAACTCTTACTGTTCTTGCATATGATATCCCATGCAGAAGGGCAATCGGCTTTGCCTTGCATTATATTCTCCACTTCTGCGTGGCACTGCGTGCGGTAATCTTGAGTTAAAAATTCATTCAGTATGTCAACAATATGATGAATAATTTCTACTGGAAGGCTTTCGAATAGAGTGCATGGTTGTTCGTCAGGGATAGGTAATCGGCGTAATGCCAGTAATTTGTAAGTACCGCGCAGCTCTTTGACATGCGCGTTCTCTTTAAGAAATCGGTGCAATGTCTGATTGGATTGATAATCAGTGCGAGCGAGTTCTCTCAATCTGGCAAAAGGAGTGGCGTTCAGCAGTTGGTGCGTTATGAATGTGAGAGCGGTAGCTCCTTTCTGGAGATACTCAAAAAACTTCGCGTAGCTTGGATCAATATTAGCAAGATTGTTAATCGCCATTTCCACCAATGTGATCTTCTTTTCTCGCCCGACATTCAGGCCAAGATCTACCATCGCTGCTACATCCGCACGATAGGCAATAAGGGGTCTGATAGCCCAGGCTGCCTGACAGCAAATAACATTTTCTAACGGAGTTCTTGCATCCCAAAGCGCCGCGCTGCGCATATTCGGATCGGATCCGTATTTTAACAAGAAGGCAAGTGTCTTTGGATAATGTGGTGCTTTGTTACTTGTTTGTTTTTTCTGACTTTTTAAACACATAGCTAGAACATTATCGCCACAAGCAGAAAGAGAATCTTTATTAAGATCAAAAGACAGATCAGTAATGCAATATGCTAATGTTTGTTCATCCAACGTTCCATTTGTTATCTGGTTGTCCAGTTCACGTAATTTTTCGTATGCTTTATCATCCCATCTGAGCGCGTCGTCCATGGCATTGCATGAAGACATGTGTAAAACAACCAGCCTAAAGCAAACGCTACGCAACAATAATAGCATCACCCTGCATGCGCGCATGAATCACCTGCTGATCAGGATGTTTAAGGCGCACTTGAGCGATGGGAACTGCCAGGTACTGATGAATTACGCGTTTGAGTGGGCGAGCGCCAAACTCTTTTTCGTACCCCTGCTGTGCTAAGTGAGCAACGACTGCTTCATCAACTTTAAGCGCGATATGCTGCTTGTGCAAGCGGCTAATGAATTCATTGATTTGCAGCTGCGCGATTGATTTTACATCGTCAGGTGAGAGCTGATGGAAGAAAACGACGGCATCAATACGATTTAAAAATTCTGGCCTGAATGTTTTGTGCAGTAGACGCTCAACTTCAGATCTAACGTTGTGATCAATGGTGGGCGCAGCAAGAATAATATCAGAACCAATATTGGACGTCATGATGATGATGCAATTTTTAAATGACACCTCGCGTCCTTGGCCGTCAGTCAAATGCCCTTCATCAAGAATTTGCAGGAAAATATTGAAAACATCCGGATGCGCTTTTTCAATTTCATCAAATAAAATCACACTGTACGGATGCCGACGTACTTGCTCGGTCAGCTGGCCCCCTTCTTCGTAGCCAACGTAGCCGGGAGGTGCGCCGATCAGGCGCGCAACGGCATGTTTTTCCATGTACTCAGACATGTCGATGCGGATCATGCGCTTTGGATCATTAAATAAAAATTCTGCTAACGCTTTGGCAACTTCAGTTTTTCCAACACCCGTTGGCCCGAGAAAGAAGAAAGAACCGATTGGCTTGTGCGGATCTGTCAGCCCAGTGCGATGCATCTGAATAGCTGCAGCGATGCGTTCAATTGCTTCTTGCTGGCCTACCACGCGTTTGTTCAGGTATGTTGGTAAATTCAGTAATTTTTCTGACTCGCTGGCTTCAAGTTTTTCTGCCGGAATGCCGGTCCAACGAGAAAGCACTTTGGCTACATCATGTTCATCAACCAATTGCTTGATCAACGTAGGCTTTAGCTCTTTGAGCAGATCTTGCGCTGCTTTCAGTTTTATCTCTAGTTGCGCAATGGTGCCGTATTTTATTTCGGATGCGCGTGCGTAATTGCCCTCACGCTCTGCCAAATTAAATTGGTAATTGGCCAGCTCAATTTCTTCGTGCAATTTATTAATGCGAATGAGTGGTTCTTTTTCCGCCTTCCATTGCGCAAGCAATGCCGCATTGCGCTCTTTGAGCTCAGCGAGCTCTTTTTGCAAATCAGCGAGTCTGCCTTTTGCTACCGGATCATCCTTTTCTTTTGCCAGTGCTACCTTTTCTATTTCGAGTTGGCGAATTTGGCGT
>Ga0206953_1086_pt1 | contig 17530 bp, 12 predicted proteins | sample Alteio_BWOrgHeat_36_FD_152977 | JGI IMG/M metagenome (GOLD analysis project Ga0206953, IMG submission 152977) | Enriched cells from forest soil in Barre Woods Harvard Forest LTER site, Petersham, Massachusetts, United States -... | ecosystem: Environmental > Terrestrial > Soil > Temperate forest >...
GTATCTTAAAGAGACAATTCCCGGTGGCATCAGTATTGATGAAGCAGTAGCAAGCATCAAGCATCAAAATGGACTTGTCTATATCCCCCATCCTTTTGAACTATTTCGTCAGGGGCTCTCAAGACAAGTACTTGATAGAATTCTTTCCGATATTGATATCGTGGAGGTATTTAACGGCCGTGGCAGATTTCGAGGGAGGACAGAAAGTGCTCGACAGTTTGCAATGAAAAATAATATTGTTCAAGCAGCAAGCAGTGATGCTCATGGGGTTGGGGGATTAGGGCATACTTCAAGCGCGCTTGCCGATTTTCCAACAAAGAAAAATCTAAAAGAATTGTTATCAATTGCAATTTTTGATAAGACGTACGCACCATTTTTTACTTTTTTTTATCCTTTTATAAATAGAATAAAAAATAATGTGGTTTTGCTTGGAGATAACTAAGAGATGCGAAGAGATGAAATTTTATACATCATTAACCCAAAGTCAAATGAAGGCAATGCTGGAAAATTATGGCGCAAGACACAGAAAAAACACAGCTTTCTTCCCACAAATCCAGTAGATATAACTTCCGTATCATTAGAACAGGTCATCAAAGAAAGAAATCCAAGCCTTATTGTCATTGCCGGCGGTGATGGGACAATAAATGCTGTTTGTCGTGCTGTTGTCTCAATGACAAAAAAACCGAAATTGACGATCTTGCCATGCGGTTTTGGTAACGCTCTTTCCTACTGTCTTGGGGTTGAGACGATACAAAAAGCAATTGATGTCATCCAGAATAAGGAGCATACAGTCACAGTCGATATCCTCAAAACCAATATCCCCAGTCATCCGTTGGGGGTTTTCAGTGTCAGTGCTGGTTTTGATGCGAAAGTTGTTTTCAACCGCGAGCAGTATCGTTATATTGGCTTCAGATCGTATGTTCTTTCTGGACTTCGAAGTGTCGCATTTCATCAGGAGCAAGAGATAACCTTTACTATTGATAAAAAAGTTACGTTAACTGCCCGGGCCTCATCTTTGGTTATTGCGAATTGCCCTGTGATTGGACAAAATTATATCGTTGCGCAGAATGCAAAACTGAATGATGGATTTTTGGACTGTACGCTTTTTTCGACAAAATATGCTTATATAACCAATCTGAGGTTTCGTGGTTTTAAGCATCCTTTGTATTCAGAGTTAGGTAAAGTGCGGTTTAAGGCAAAGCATATAAGAATTGAAGGTGAACCATACGTCCAGATTGATGGTGATCCGGTAGTGCAAAAAGAAGGTATTGAAATTGAAGTAATGCCTTTGCAACTGACGTTTTTGCGAAATTCAGATAAGAATATTATTCAAGAATTTTTGCCATTTGTGACGTAAAATCATCTCAAATGTCAAAAATTTTAAGTTTTATTTGTAACATCTAATGTTGAGATTTTAAATATGTTTGAAGCTATCTTCTTCTCTCTTTGGTTCTTTGCACCCGCTGGACTTGCTAATTTGTCCGCCTTTGCTTCGGGCAAAATCCGCTTTTTTAAAAAATACAGTTATCCAGTGGATTGCTTTAAAAAATTTCGTGGGAAAAGAATCTTGGGTAATCACAAAACCTTTCGTGGTTTTTTCTTTGCACTACTTGCTGGTATGATCAGTTGTTATGTTGAGACGCTGTTTTATAGTCGCTTTTCTGGAATCCGGCAAATAGTTCCACTTGATTATTCAACGCTTAATCCATTTATCCTAGGCGGCTTATTGGGATTTGGCGCGCTTTTTGGCGATGCAGTGAAGAGTTTTTTCAAAAGGCAAAAGGGTCTCCAGCCAGGAAGAAGCTGGTTTCCTTTTGATCAAACAGATTATATTATCGGGGGGATTGTTTTTAGTTTATTCTCTTTCAAGTTATCTATTTTTTCTTATTTATTAATAGTGATTGTGTGGTTCTTTCTGCATCCCTTGACGACCTTTATCGGTTTTCTGCTCAAATTACGCCATAAACCACTCTAAAAGTTTATTTTATTTCTTTAAAAGATTATTGATGAGAGTCTGAAGTTTTATTGTTGCGACTCCGATGACTTTGTCCGCGCCGCCGTAGTAAACATACAACTGATCTCCGATTATTAAGGAGCCACAGGGAAAGACTACATTTGGTACTTCTCCCTCAATCTCATAGGGCATCTCAGGTTCAAAAATTGGTTCATCGGTACGCGCCAAAATTTTGCTTGGATCATTGTCATCAAGAAGCATTGCACCAATTTTGTATTTGAATCCGGGCTCTGAAACACCATGATATAAAAGAAGAAAGCCTTCATTTAGTTCAATTGGAGGCGCTGAAATACCAAGTTTCACATTATCCCATTTATCAGGTCTAGGGTAGGCGATTGCTTTGCCATCCAGGAACTTATCTTCTCCAAAATCCATCTCGTCTTTGACATCAACCCAAATTTCCGATCCTAAACGGTGAAATACGACATATTTCCCTTGTCGATTCTTAATAATACACGCATCTTTGTCATCAACGTTTGGAAGCGAGATAAGAATAGGCTTTTCCCAGTTCCATTGACGACGCAGGAAGTCCTCAACACTTATTGAAGTAAGTGCAATTCTAGGAGGATTTTCTCCGTCATAAGCAGTATAGGTCATGTAAAACCTATCTTGAAATTCCGTGATACGCGGATCTTCACATCCAGCATTGCCTTCAGTTTTTTTCCTTTTCTCAAAATCTTCTCTTGGCACATAGATCGGATAATCCAAATTTTCATCAATGTGAAATCCATCTTTACTTGCTGCATATCCTAAAACAGACATTCCGTCTTTTGATTGCGCACGGTAAATCAAATGTACTTTGCCGTCTTCATAAATTGCTGCTGGATTAAAAACAGCGCGTGACTGCCAATCCCATTCGATAATAGGCGTGAGAATCGGATTTCCTTCAAAGCGCGTAAGTTTGTTTTTTTCAGACTCAGGATGAGCAATAGGTGTTGAGGCTTTTGGTTTTATTTCATCAAGCAGGTCGTTGAGTTTGCAGGTCGCAAGGCCTACTTTTGTATCTGCTGCTCCATAATACACGTATAATTCATCGTCTTTGATAAGGCCGCCTGAGGGAAAAATAATATTTGGTATGTCGCCATAGAGTTCATAATCCGCCTGAGGATTAAGAAGTGACCCTTGGGTTCTGCCCAACACATGCCGGGGATGCTCTAAATCAAGAAGCATTGCTTCTACCCCAAATTTTTTTTCGTTCGAAAGGTAATCGGTGATATACGAATATAATACCAACCAACCGTCTTTTGTTTTGATCGGTGCCGAACCAAGTTCTACCTGGTCTCGGATGTCGCGGAGAAGATTGATAACATGTGATCCGGCATTATCGTACAATTCATCCCAATAGTATGGTGACCACATATCTTCCTCTCGGTCAAAATACGCCACGGCAATTTTTGCAGGCGGTAAGTCAGTGTTCATTGTGATAAGAGCTCCCATTTTTTCTTTAATGAGATCCGGGAAAAGCGCCATTGCTTTTGCATTAAAGGTACTGACAGGGTGCTTGTGAAATGTTTGAAAATCTTCTGTTATTGCAACAGCTGTTTTTATCCCATACGCGCTAAAAGGATAGGAAGAAAGTGCTGTATAAAAAATGTAGAATTTGCCTTTGAAGTAGGTGATCCGGGGATCTTCACAACCATAAATTTCCCAGTCTTCCGTTGGGGTAAAGAGCTGGCGTGTTTCGCCGAAATGTATACCGTCTTTGCTTGATGCGTATCCGACTGTTGAGACTCGCATGTTGATGCCATTTTGCCGTTTTTCAGACGAAAGCGCTCGGTAAACCATGTGGTATGTTCCGTCATGGTAGGCAACACAGCCGTTAAAGGCACCGTCATGTTCCCATTCATGATTGGCATTTGGTGTAAGAATAGGATTTTCGGGATGACGCTGAAGACTTATCATAAATCAAAAGTATCACGAGTATCAAAAGTATCATGGGTGTCACGGGCTTTTTGTTTTTTATTTATGGTTCTTGATAACTGATATCCTTGATACTTCTAGTTTAGCACCGGCGATGTTACACGGCGTAATTTCGGCTCCTGGCTATATTTCATTTGTTCAAGGAAGGTATCCAGATTAGCTTGCGCTGCACAAACTACCGTATCGGCACCGCCGTAATAAACAAATAGATTATTGTTTTTTATTACTGCGCCGCATGGATATACAACGCCTGCTTTAAATCCGTCATTTTCATAACTTTCATCAGGTGAAATAATTGGATTGTTTGTTCGGTACAGTACTTTTGCTGGGTCGTTTTTATCCAAAAGCATTGCACCGATTTTATAGCGGCCCGGATCCTGGTGGCCAACAGATTGGTAAATAAGTAGCCAGCCATCTTTGGTTTTCATGGGAGGAGCGCCTGCGCCAACTTTTTTACTATCCCAAAATCTTCTTCTCGGCGGAATAAACGAATGTCCGGTAAGATAATTGTTAAATTCAAGATCATCTAAGTAATCAACGAGAATATTTGGATACACACGATGCAGGACTACATATTTCCCATTTACTTTTTCAGGAAGAATGACAGCACTCTTATTTACCATTCCGGGTGCTGAAATAAGTTTTGGTTTTGCCCAGTTATCCCATTTTCTATTGAGAAAATCTTCAATGGAGATTGATGACATAGCAGCTCTTGGCGGAGTCGCGCCATCGAAAGCAACATAGGTAAGATATACTTTGTCTCCAACTTTAGTTACCCGAGGATCTTCAATTCCCCCGTAGCCGCCGCCTGAAGCAAAGTGATCAGCAAATTTTGTAAACGCATGTCCACCCGGAGTTTCAAACGGTTCACGCGGGAAATAACAAGGCTCGTCAGACCTTTCATCAATATGTATTCCATCAGAACTGGTGGCATACCCCAGTACTGAAAGGTCTGTGTCTCCGAGTGCACGGTAAAGGAAATGAACTTTGCCATCTTCATAAAGTGCTGCTGTGTTGAATGTCGCACGAGATTCCCATTTATTATTTGGATTTGGAACGATGATAGGATTATTGACATGCTTTTTCAAGAATATTGAGAAGTGTTTGTCTTTCAAGCGCCCACTGGGCGGAAGTGGGCAAGTAGCTGCGTAGACAGTATTTCCATTAACTATCCAATAAAGGATACATTTATCTTCAAACATTTCAATCCCGAGCGGTTTAACGTCGTCTTGTTTGAAATGCTCAGGTATTTCCCATAGTGGTTTGTCAAGGCGCCATAAAAGTCTTGATGGGTCTTTTGTGTCAAATCCTGCTGCTCCGACAGCATAATAATTCCCCTTCTGCTTTTTCTCATAATAAAACATAAGGATGTGATCTTTACGATTAAATACTTTAGCAACCTCAAGCGCTCCGTTATCAAAGGAGTCGTTGCCGCTCACTAAAAGAGGAGCTTCCTGAATTTTCCACTGCGTCAGCTGGGATGAATAGGCAAGTTTGATATCACGTTCTCCAAAATACAATACAAATCTGTTTTTGTACTGATATTCAGGTACGAGTGCGCCCACTTCTTTAATGTTTTCAATTTTGCCAACTTTTACCCATCTGAGCATTTCTTTGGACTCCGCGATATTGAAATTATTTGCATTTGCGGCATTGCCTTTGTAGCTGACAATATAGCGGTCTTTTTGTTTGGCTACAGTAAATCTCGACCAATCATATTTTGTTTCTTCCCTTCCTTTTGGATCGGTGACAATAATATATTTAGATGCGCCATTGAATTCAAAGCCGTCTTTGCTGGTGATCATTTTGAAATAATTTTTGGTGCTTTTATCGTAGGAGTAGTAGAGGTTAATTTCTCCATCTTTCTGCGTAGTGCCGACGAGTTTGATCATATTGTTTGCGATGTAACTATCAAAAAACGGTAAGTCCACCGCCTTTACTAAGGGTAGCAGATCTATAAAAATCGTGTCAAGTTGAAGTTTGCTTTTTGTCAGTGCTGTTGCTAGAGAGTGATATATTAAATCGGGTTTATAGTATTATGATAGGGTTTTCTTACTATATTCTTACATTTAAAGTGTCGCCTTCGTAAGTAATATTTTTGGGTTTGATAATCACTTGTTTTTCTCCCTTTTCAATATATCCAGCGTTAAGACCTTCAAATCCGTTTTCTTTTATTATTGCTAGTGCTTGTTTTATATCCTTTTCAGGCAAAAAGAGAGCGTAATCTTGCCCCATATTGTAAGTTTCGTATATCTCATAATCGGAAAGCCCTGCATGTTTTTGAATAAAAAGAAAAAGTTCCTGCGGTTCAAAGATTTTTTCTATAACATACGTGAAGTTGCCTCTTCCACGCATTACTTTTCTTAATCCGTGGCCGGTTATATTAGAAACATAGTGTAGATTGATGTTCGCATCTAAGAGCTCTTGAATAACAGCGGCATAAATATGTGTTTTTATTAGAATTTCTTCACCATACAATTTGCCATTTGGTAATATGGTGGAATACCCTTTCGGAAGTTTTTTTGCAATAGCACGGGAGAGAGAAATGCCGTTTGCATTAATTCCTGAACTTTTCAAAAAAAGAATTCTATCTCCTGCTTGTAGATTTGTGTCAAGCAATATCCGATTTTTTGATTTAATAATTCCGACTACCGAACCACCAAGTGCAATTGTGTCAGGATTAACGATATTATTATACGCAGGTGATTCGCCGCCACCCCATGTTGCTTTCGCATCATCGCATGCTTGCTTCCAGCCATTCACCAAATCCGTTGTCCTGTCGATATCATCAAACCAACTGCTTTTGCCCACAGCCCAAAAAGCAAAGACAGTCAACGGTTTTGCACCAACTGTTGCCAAATCATTTAATGCACTTGCAACTGTATCATATCCAATATTGTCATAATAAGATTTTCCGGTGACTTTTCTCATCTCATCTGCAACCAAATTTTTGGTGCCGAGACTTTCGGTGACTGACGCCATGTATGTGTCATTTTGATTCCAAACAAATGCAGATTCTCCTCTCGTATTACTTATTTCTTCAAAGCCATAATTTTTTAGGTGGATGGCGGTTTCCTTGCCGGCTCTTTGTGCAAGTGTTTTTGCTGGATCAAGAGATTCGTAACTAACTCCGGATTCTTGGTAACTTATTTTTCGTTTTTTCATGTTGATGAGGCTATTGTATCAAGATTTTTTGTATTTAGAAAGTCTCAATAGATACTTAAAATGACAACTCCGATAATAGTTATCGCAGCACCGGTTAGTTTTTTACTAATATCTGCCTTTTCTTTAAGAAAAATAATTCCTGCAAGAATAGATACTATAATCATTCCTTGATAAATGGCGGTTACTTTTCCTGAATCGCCAAATCGGAGTGCCGCAGTAAAAACATAGATAGAAATGACGTTAAATGCTATAGCACAGAGTTTAATTACTAAGTTTTTCTTAAATATTTGTTTTAATCGCGGCACGCTATTAGGAATTATAAAAGGAAAGAGCATTGCTGGTAGCAATGCTGTTGCTCCGTTAATAACTCCGTTTGAGCCATAGGGGAGAGCCATTTTCGTAAGAACAATATTAATTGCAATGACAAACGCAGAAAGATTAGCATAGAGCGCCCCTTTGTCGATAAACAATTTTTTTGGACTGACAACTACCGATAGTCCTGCAAAAAGAATAATAATTCCAAGATATTCTGGGATTGTTAAACTTTCGCGTATAAGGAAAAACGCGATAATTGGTACCCAGATAAGACGAGTCCGTGAAAGTATTGCCGAAATCGAAAGATGCGCATGTTGATGCATTTTCATATACCAGTAAGCAGCAATTCCATCGGTAACACCTAAAAGAGTAAAAATTATAAATGAAGAGAAAGTAAGAATTAATTTCCAATCAAAAATTGCTATAAAAGCGAAAGCAAAAAAACGTGTCACTTCATAAAACCAGGTGTATGCCGTTGAGTCTTCGTTCTCGCGTAATATATATCGACTTATGAAATTAAATGCATTTGATGCAAGGCCTGCAATTATAGAAAGGAAGATCCAATTAGTAAGAAGAGACATTATTATAGTATACCAGCTTGTTTGAGGTTTTGTTTTATCCGGTCCTCAATAGGATATGTGAATGGTTTGAACTTTTTTCCAGTGAGCATTTCATATGTTTTGATATATCGTTGAGAAAGCTCCACTGCAAGTTCTTCTGTCAGTTTGGGGGGGGTGCCATCACCGCGATAACCTCTTTTGGCATACCACAGTCTAAGATATTCCTTATCAAAATTTTCCGGTTCAAGTTTTTGTTTGATTCTGTCATTATATGTTTCAGCTATCCAAAACCGTGATGAATCTGGTGTATGAATTTCATCAATCAGCATAAGTTTGTCGTCATATATTCCGAATTCATATTTTGTATCAACAAGGATTAGTCCATGTTCCTCAGACCATTTTTGTCCGACAGTGAAGAGTTCAAGTGACACTTTCTCCATTTGTTCGTATAGCTTTTTTTCTACTATTTTCTGTTTAATGATTTCGCCGCGAGTGAGGCGTTCATCGTGTTTTGCCGATCCGGCTTCCGGATGAGTGGTCGGCGTGATGACTGGTTGGGGGAGTTTTTGGTTTTTTTTCAAGCCGTCCGGGAATGTTATGCCATAAATTTCTCGTTCTCCTTTTTCATATGAGTACCAGACAGAAGTTTTGGTAACGCCTGAAAGGTATCCTCGCACCACCATTTCCACGGGAACTGGCTTACAATTTTTTGAAACTAATACATTGGGATCCGGCACTGAAATCATATGATTTGGGACGATATTTTTGGTTTTTTCAAACCAGAAGGCTGCAAGCTGGTTAAGGACGGCTCCTTTGAAGGGGATTGTGCCAAGGATAATATCAAATGCAGATTGCCTGTCGGTTGTGACTGTTACGCGTTTGTCTTCCAAAACGTAAAAATCGCGTACTTTTCCTTGGTGTTTTTTGCCGATTCCTGGAAGATCAATTGTTTTAAGAGCTTTGGGTAATGAGTTAAGAATTGTTTTGGGTTGCACCATAATTATTTCATTTTTTCTAGGTAGTCTTTAAAACCTACCTCATTAAGTTTTTCAACTTTTTTCAACACTGATTCTTCGAGATTATCTGCGTACGCTTTCAATTTATTTTGCACTGTAATGTCTGATGCGCCGATTATTTTTGCTGCGAGTAATCCAGCATTTTTTGCTCCGTTCACTGCAACAGTTGCGACAGGAATACCTGGCGGCATCTGAACGATTGAGAGCAGAGAGTCAAGTCCGTCCAGATTTTTTGTTTTTATTGGAACGCCAATAACAGGAAGTGTTGTCATTGATGCTGTCATGCCGGGCAGATGTGCCGAGCCGCCTGCGCCTGCGATGATTACTTGTAGTCCCTTTTCTGAAGCTGTTTTTGCATATCCGTACATTCGCTCAGGTGTCCGGTGTGCAGAGACAATTGTTATTTCATAGGAGATCTCGAGTTCATCCAATACTTTTGCTGATTCCTGCATGATAGGAAGATCGGAATCTGATCCCATTATAATGCCGACGAGTGGTTTGTTGTCCATATTAAATTGTAATTAATTTTTGAGCCTTTTTTGCTTTTGAAAGCGCTTCTTCAACTGTTTCACCAACAGCAGTCAGATGTCCCATTTTGCGATCGACTCTTGTTTGCAGTTTACCATAAATATGCACGGTTACGCCAGGGATTTTTTCTGCTTCAGCAATTCCTTGTGGCTTGGCGGGTCCATCCCGTTCTCCTAAGATATTGATCATCACTGCTGCCGGTACTTTCATTTTTGTTGATCCAAAAGGCATACCTGTGATTGCCCGCGCATGCTGTTCAAACTGTGAAGTCTCATTTGCTTCTATTGTGTAGTGTCCGGAATTATGGACGCGCGGCGCAATTTCGTTGATCAAGACATCACCGGTTTTTGTCAAAAACATTTCAATGCCAAACATCCCTGCGCCTTTTAGTTGCTGCATGACTTTTTCGGCAAGATGCTGTGCTTTGGTTTGAATTTTTTTATCAATTGGAGCGGGTGCAATAAGAAGATGCAGAATATTATTTTTATGAATTGTTTCGACAACAGGGTAAGAAATGATTTCATCTTTGAGATTTCTTCCTACCATTACGGCAATTTCTTTTATAAATGGTACAAATTTTTCCACGTATAATTTTCTTCCCTGGAGTTTTTTCAGTCCTTTGTCGATATCTTTTTCTGTTTTAATTAATGCATTGCCTCTCCCATCATATGCGCCAAAGCGCGCTTTGAGCAAAAATGGATAGCCGAACTTTTTTCCTGCTTTCAGAATATCTTCCATTGAGTTTACCTCAACAAAATCGGCAACAGGAATGTTTGCTTTGTCTAGAAATTTTTTTTGTTCAAGTTTGTCTTTGATAATACCGAGCATTTGTGCGGAAGGATTTATTTGCAGTCCTTTTTTTGCCAGCTCATCAAGAATTTCAGCATTTGCCAATTCTATTTCAAAAGTCAGATAGTCGGAAATTTTTGCGAGTTCTCTAATTGCTTTTTCGTCAGTGTAGTCGGCGACAATTTGATGATCGGCAACTTGCCCTGCGGGACTATTGGGAGTTGGATCGATAATGTTGACAGTGAATCCAAGTTTTTTTGCGTCAATTGCAATGAGTCTTCCTAATTGTCCTCCACCTACGATACCGATTCTATTCTTCATTTGGTAATTGTTTGTTTAATATTTTCAACGAGCTTTTTTGCTCGTTTTGGGGCAGTACCGACATGACTTTTTACATCAAGTAATTTTTCAATTTCTTCATTTGAGACATATTGTTTAATTTTTTCATTTTTTTGCAGCAGTTCTTTCATGGGATTTGGCTTTGCTTCTGCTACTTCTTTCCATGCTTCCATTGAAACTTTGCGGAGGACTTCATGCATCTCCTGACGGTCGGCACCTTTCCTCACAGTTTCGACAATAATTAATTCGGTTCCCGAAAATGGAGCAAATTTATTGAGATTATTCTCGACCTGTCCCTGATGCACAATAAGTCCTAAAATAATTTTATTGCTAGAAGTGAGAATGTCCTCGAGTGCCAGAAACAATTCCGGAATATAGACGCGTCTATTGGCGCTGTCATCAAGTGTTCTTTCAAGAAGTGAAAGAGAAGCGTTGTCCCAGGCGTTTTTTGACAAATTCTCAACAAGGCGCGCAAGTGAGCAAATTTGCTCCGAGATCCGCGGGTTGCGTTTAAATGGCATGGCACTTGATCCAACTTGTTTTTCACTGAAAGGTTCCTGCCACTCGCTAATTCCTGCCGACTGCATGAGACGGACATCAAAGGCAAATTTATTGAGTGATTGGGCAATTGAGCTGAGTAATTGTGCAACGAACAGATCTATTTTTCTCGGGCCGACTTGATTTGTAATAAGAACAGAATCAAGACCGAGTTGCTTCATGACTTTTTGTTCCATTTCTTCTGTTTGTGTTGGGTCCAAAAGTTGTGTATAGCTTGCTTGTGTGCCGACTGCTCCTTTGAATCCTTTTGCTTTCAGATGTGCTTTGACAAACTGCAAAAATGCAAGATCCTCAAGTAGATCTTGTGCATATAATGCAAGACGATAGCCTACGGTTGTCGGTTCTGCCGGCTGCAGATGGGTGTAGGCCATGCAAGTGGTGTCGGCATATTTTTCAATTTGGTTGGCAAAGGATCCCAGTATTTCTTTCAGTTTGGTTTCAATAATTGCGAGTGATTCCTGGATGCGGATGGAATCTGTGTTATCAACGATATCCATACTTGTTGCGCCGAGGTGAATTTTGCCGCCACCGACTTTTGCTTTTTCGGCAAACTCTCGTATTGAGGCAACAATATCATGTTTTGTTTCTTTTTCTATCTCCCAAACACGCTCTATATCGATGGTGTTTTGATTCTTTTTGAGATCATCAAGTTCTTCTTGGGAGATAAGTCCGAGTTCTTTTTGTGCCGTTGCGAGCTCTACCCAGATGCGGCGCATTGTCTGATATTTATTTTCTTCCGACCAGATCCTGCGCATTTCTTCAGATCCGTAGCGCCAGCTGAAGGGGGATTGGTAGGTTGTAAAGTCTTGATTACTCATATATTTGTTTGAAGTGTTCGCATTGTAAATTTTGACTTTTTCAGTGCGCTAGTCTCTTTTTGTAACCAGCGTTTACTTTTAGTTTCAGTTTGTTTATTAATAACCTCTTTATTGCTAGCTCCATGAAAAAGTAAAATTTTCAATACTCGCACTTCTTCGCACTTTTTTATTCTAGTGCCAAAAAGCTCTTCTTCCGGTAAAGATCATTGGAATTCCTGCTTTGTCTGCCGTTTCTATAGAAAGTTTATCATTTATTGAGCCGCCTTGCTGGACAACTGCGCTTATGCCTTGTTTGACCGCAAGTTCGACACTGTCTGGGAAGGGGAAAAAGCTGTCACTTATCAAAATACCGCCTGTGGTATATTTGCCTGCTTGCTCAAGAGCAATTTTGGTCGCTCTGATACGGGAGGTTTGTCCTGAACCGATTCCTCGTGTCATAGGAATAGTTTTATCAATGACAATAACTGTGTTGGATTTTATTTTTGTAATAAATTTCCAGCCGGTTTGCATTTGCTCTAATTGTTGTTTGGTCGGCTGCTTTTTTGTCACGACTTGCCATTGTTTGAAAGATTCATCAATGTCGATGTCTGCTGTCTGCAGAACAAATCCGCCGTCGATAGATTTGAGATTCCATTCGTCCATTGCTGAGGGAATATCACCAAAAGAATAAATGCCCATCGATTTTCTCACTTTTTGCAAGAATTCAAGCGCGTTCGGTTTGATAGACGGCACTGCAATGATATCCATATTGCCTCTTTTGGCATCTTTAAAGCCGCTGATCACTTGTGCCGCTTTTAAATCCATCGCTTTGTTAAGAACAACTATGCCACCAAATGCAGATTCCGGATCACCTTCGATGGCATTGGTTAAAGCTTCGGCAATTGTTGTTCCTAATGCAACACCACAGGGATTGTTGTGTTTGATGACAACAGCTGCCGGTTCTTTAAAGAGTCTGACCGAATCAAGTCCAGCATTGATGTCTGTGAGATTTATCAGGGACAGGTCGCGTCCCCAATGTTTAGTAAGGTGATTAAAAGGTGTTGTGACATTTGGTCTAGTGTAAACTGCGCCTTTTTGATGAGGGTTTTCACCGTAGCGAAGATCAACAAGTTTGCGTCCCGGGATAGTAATTTCTTTCGGAAACATTGTCTCGCCAATTTGTCCCCGTAAATACCAGGCAATTTGGCTGTCATAGAAAGTGAGGTGTTCAAAAGCTTTTGCCTGAAGATAGCGGATGAGTTCAGGGGTCACGTTTTTCTGTAATGCTTCGCTAACTGTTTCATAATCTGCCGGATCAATGACAACAACAAGTCCGTTTTTCGCAGCAGCTCTTATCATCGTTGGGCCCCCAACATCGATGTTTTCAATTGCGGTTTTATAACTGACTTTTTTATCAGCGACTGTTTTTTCAAAAGGATAGAGATTGCAAACGACAATGTCGACCTGCGGAATTTTGAGTTCTTTTGCTTCTTTGAGATGTTTGGGATTATTTCTGTCATACAGAAGTGCAGATTCGATCTGAAAACTAATCGTTTTCATCCGTCCGTCAAAACTCTCCGGATTGCCGGTGATTTCCTGAATCGGTGTAAATTTTAGTTTGGCTTCTTGTAGTACTTTTGCCGTACCGCCGGTTGAGATGATTTCGTAGCCTGCCTTCACAATTGCCTTTGCAAAAGGTACGATATCTGTTTTGTCGGAAACGCTTAACAGCGCGTATTTTTTCATAATCTAGCTAAAGTATTGTACAGCATTCGTAAAGATTTGTAACCCTGGTCCCTCTGTCGGTATTTTTTTCTTTGCTCGAAGATTTGTTTCTTTAATAAATTCCCAATCGGGTCGTTGGACAAAGAACATGCCTCTTTCAGGATGCGGCATCAGACCAAGAATTTTTCCTGTCTCATCGGTGATGCCGGCTATGTCTTCAATTGACCCGTTAGGATTTGCCGGCAGATCAAGATATTCACACATGCCGCCACTGATATATTGAAGTGCGATTTGCTTATTTTTCTTAAGTTGCGCTAAATATTTTTTATCGGTGAAGAAATTACCTTCTCCATGTGCGATTGGTAGAGAGATTTTTTCTATCCCTTTAAGCCACGGGGTGTTCGAAACGACTTTCATATCTGTCCATCTAGTGATGAGGCGAGCAGAGGCGTTATTGATAAGAGCAACATCCCGCTCTCCATATTTTTTTGCAAATGCAGGAACGAGGCCGAGATTTGCAACGATTTGGCAGCCGTTGCAGATACCGATAATAAGTTTGTCTTTTCGAATGAAATTTTGCATTGCATCCCACAGATGGTTTTTGATTTTGCTTGCATACGCATTGCCTGCTCCTGTGTCATCGCCATAGGCAAATCCGCCGGGAAAAGAAATAATTTGGTATGAGTCCAGTTTTGCTTTTCCATCAATGATATCGTTGATATGGACAATATCTGCTGTTGCTCCGGCAAGTTCAAATCCGTATGCGGTTTCTTCTTCGGAATTGAGTCCGTATCCTGAAAATATAAGTGCTTTTGGTTTTGTCATAATTTTTTTCGCTTAGAGAAAAAGAAAAAATTTATAAATGCTCGCCCTTAGTTTTTTAATAATTTTTAAATGTATCCCTATATGCATCTGTTATTTTTTTTAGATCAAGATTAATGATCTCATTCCCTTCAAGTCCAGTGATTTTCAGTTTTGTTTCTTTGGTTATTGTTCCAATTTGCTGATAGGGAATTGTTTTCATAAGTTTTTCAAAAGCTGATTGATTCTCTTTGGCAATTGTTACCAGAATTCTTCCTTGGCTTTCTGAATAGAGCGCATTGCTGTCGCTGCTTGCGTTTCCGTTTAGTTTTTGTAATGAGATTGTGGCCCCGAGCTGTCCACCGATTAGCTTTTTGGCCAAAGCAGTAGCAATTCCACCACGTCCGACACTGATACTTGATGCGACGAGTTGTTTTTTAATCGCAAGTGATAGCGCTATATAGATCTTTTTATTTTTTGTTGTATTTACGAGTGGAACTGTTTCAGTAACCTCTCCTTTCATGTAAAAATATTCAGAGCCGCCGAGTTCGTCATTGGTTTCACCAAGAAGATATACAAGATCACCGGACATTTTTGCATCAAGCGAGACAACTTTTAAGACGTCATCGACAACGCTCATGGATGAGATAAGAAGCGTTGGCTGAATGGAAATTTTGACAGATTTACCGTTCTCATCAAAGCCTTTAAAATCATTGAACATGCTGTCTTTTCCTGAGATATACGGAGTTTCATAAGAAAGTGCAGTATCATAACAAGCTTTTGCTGCTTGTTTTAACTGCCATAATCTTTCTGAATCATCGCTTGAACACCAGCAGAAGTTATCAAGAAGCGCAATTTTTGACGGATCTGCGCCTGCTGCGACAGCGTTGCGAACGGCAGTATCAACAGAACAAGAAGCCATCGCATATGGGTCAATTTCACTGTAGCTTGGATAGAGAGCTTGTGAAAGAAGAACACCTTTTTGTGAAGAGAGTACCGGTCGGATGACGGAGGTCTCTCCATTGACTCTTCCTCGTCCCTGAAGAGGCGTGAGCGCTGCATTTCCCTGGACAATGTAGTCATATTGTTGAGAAATAAATTCAAAAGAGGTCACGTTTAATCTTTTTAGCATATTTGTCAAATCTACGTTATGATTCTTGGTTTGTTTTCCCGATTTTTTATCTGTTCCGAGTGTTTTGATCGGTTCTTTTGTAGTCATTTGGATTTTGGGCAAACCATCGTGGAGAAAATTCATATCAAGATTCATGATTGTTTTTCCGTTGTACGAGATGTGACATTTACCACTTTTTGTATAGGTTCCAATGATCGTTGCTTCAACTCCGCGACGCTGCATGAGTTCTGCAAATTTTTTCCATTTCTTTGCTGGGACAGCAAGTGTCATGCGTTCTTGGGATTCAGAAATCCAGATTTCCCATGGTTCAAGTCCCGGATATTTCAATGGAACTTTGTCCAGTTGTACATCACAGCCGCCGGGACCTTTTGCTGTTTCGGCAACAGCAGATGAAAGTCCGCCTGCGCCGCAATCGGTAATGCTGGTATATATCATCATATCCCGCGCCTCTTTCACAACGGCATCGCTTAATTTTTTCTGTGTGATCGGGTCGCCTATCTGAACTGCCGAGACAGGACTGCCGCTTGTGAGACCTTCTGAAGAAAATGTCGCACCGTGGATGCCGTCTTTGCCGACTCTGCCGCCAATCATCACAATATAATCACCGGGACAGGCTTCTTTGATATGTGATGGTTTTCCTTTAATCTTGCGGGGAATTAATCCGACAGTACCCGCAAAAACCAATGGCTTGCCTCGGTAGCGTTCATTGAAATAGATAAAACCTTGAGGTGTCGGGATTCCCGATTGATTGCCTCCAGCGTTGATTCCTTCCACAACTCCATCCATAATTCTGCGCGCAGAAAGCATTGGAAATGTTTTCTTTTCACCTCGATATAATAGTGTATCAACTCGTGGATCGGCGAAACAATACCCGTAGAAATTCGCAACAGGTTTCGCACCGAGGCCAAATCCAATTGCGTCTCTGTTGACACCCACAATTCCGGTAATCGCTCCTCCGAACGGATCAAGTGCTGAGGGGCTATTGTGTGTTTCTACTTTGTGAGAGACAAGGAAATCATCATCAAAAGCAATCGCTCCCGAATTATCGGTGAACACCGAAACACAAAAATCGTCTTTTCCTTTTTTCTCGCGAATCTCCTTTGTTGCGCGTTTGATGTAAGACCTATACAATCCATCTTTTACTTCATCGATCGGATCTGCAAAGATTGTATGTTTGCAATGTTCAGACCAGGTTTGAGCGATTGCTTCAAGTTCGATATCTGTCGGTTTTCTGCCAAGCTTTTTAAAATATTCTTGGACCGTTTTCATGTATTCCAGATCCATCGCAAGCGGACCACGTCTAGTGCCGTCTTCGTTTGCGATTCCTGATTTACCGATTTTGGCAAGCTCATCATCCGAAACACTCAAATCAACAAGTGAAACCGTTGGCTTACTATCAAGTTTCACCAATGGCACAACTACATCCATCCCGCCATCTTTTATAAATTCAGCGTATGATTTCATTTGCATACGCTGGATAACTGGGTTGTACAATGACTCTGCGGTTTCAAGTGCTTCTTTTTGTGAAACTTTTCCTGTGATAAACGTAATTTGTGAGGTATAAATTCCTTCACTGCCGGTGAATGAAATTTTGAGAAGATCTTGGGCAATTTCTTTTGCTGTTGTGGCTACATTATCTGTTACCCCGGGAAGAAAACCGATTTCAATGGCGTAGGTAAATTTGTCTGGCGTAGAGTTTTTATTTTTTGTTTTTATTTGAAAGGTTTGTGTCAGAGGATTTGCGAGGCGCGAAGCAAGGGTTTCTAATTGTTTTTCAGAAAGTTCCTTATGTATTGTATATACATCAACTATCTGACAGGTAAGTGGTTTTTTGATAAATTGTTGAACTTTTTTTTGCCGAGCGGTAGCTC
>Ga0206953_1088_pt1 | contig 17474 bp, 13 predicted proteins | sample Alteio_BWOrgHeat_36_FD_152977 | JGI IMG/M metagenome (GOLD analysis project Ga0206953, IMG submission 152977) | Enriched cells from forest soil in Barre Woods Harvard Forest LTER site, Petersham, Massachusetts, United States -... | ecosystem: Environmental > Terrestrial > Soil > Temperate forest >...
GTATCTGTGTCAACGGTTGGCCACTCAGCAGTTTTAGTCTTGAATGGGTGCAGCAATCCGGTACGGTCGGATTACTTGCTGGTGCTTCAAGGCCCCATCTAAATTTGTAGTCGGCGCTGTAGCGCGAATTTTGTGCCCAGGCAAGGCTGAATGTAGTGAGTGGGTGGGCAGTCAAGCATTTGTAGTAGACGCGTGGCGTGGTATCTTGTGCAACGCCTTTGGGTACAATAACCAGATTCTTTTCTGCCGGATGTCGCTTTTCTATGAACATGCAGTAAATTCGTTGCGGCTCAACGCTTACTACGCGAGCGCCTAAAGATAAGTAATGATCGGTACGTGCACCAATAAGAGCACCGATGTCAAACACCAGATCACCTTCTTTGATGTACGTATCAATTGAATGCGTAGGTACCTCTTTGTATTGCGTAACTTCTGCCGCTTTTTCTGTCGGTGCAAGCGGTTCTTTGCCGCTCAAGCGTGTGCAGCACGCATAAATGTCGCCACATAACTTTTCGCCAAATCGGTTGTTGCGTCCCGTTGTGGTTATAGCATCGATAATCTGATCAGCAGGCACCCATTGTTTGAGCGCGAAATGATTGCTGTCAAGAATTACAAAATTAAACTGATCGTATCCAAGCTCTTGCAAACGCTGCACGCAGCGCATTGCATTACGCATTGTTTCTTCATGAAACTCAAAGTTCAGGTACGCAGTTGGCTGTGAGAGGCCGCACAGCACTTCATATTCAAGGTTTTCAACATCTATTTTGCAAAACCATGGCACGCCATAATGAGCGATCAGATGATTTAATGTCACCATCTGCACATCAATGACTTCGTCCCACTGATGACAGAAGAGTTGGCTATGTCGCGATTCCGTTTGCCAGGCAGGTGACAACGTGGAAATCTGTCGCGATGTGTGGCAAATCGACATTTGCGCAGAGCCAAGTTTGTCTGAGATTGCAAGTGGTAGGACATCAATGCGGATATCCCCCTTATACTTTTCACGCATGGAATCAAAACAGAGTGGTTGCGGATCAACGCAAATTACCTTATGAGCACCGGCAGCTAAATACTGATCTGTTTTGAAACCTACGCAGGCGCCAATATCAAACACTAAACAGCCCGGTTTGATAAATTGACTGACAAATTGAACTTCGACAGAATCGCGCGCGAGCGGTCTGGGCTCGGCATTCACGCAACTAGCTAATGAAAGAAATAGGACGGGATAGATTACAGTAACTAACTTCATGCGGCTCCTTTTTTTGTGGCAACATTTACGGTTATGCTCAGGCAAACTTTTGTGGGAATATAAACAAGTCTTCACCCTAGAATAACCACGTCATAAAGTCAAAGGAGTGCTGAGTGCAAGCACGTACCGTGCATGATTTAGTTTCCTGCTAGTGCCTGTTCTGCTTGCCACTCGTCTACCAGTTTTTCAGTGTTTATTGCGCCTTTGTTTGTTAAGAACGTGACGCATTCTGCCGCATCTTGCTCAAAAGGATATTTATGAGCTCTATATACATAATCGAGTGGCCTGTAGCCATGTGCATCAATTATATTAATAGCATACGGATGTAGCTTAATGATGTGTTTAATTTCATCTAAATCTGCGTTCGTACAGGCAGTGGAAAGTTGTGCTGCGGCTGCATACTGTATTCCTGCTGGTGCTGATAATGTGCGTGCAAAGCATTTTATTGGTGTGCCATTCAGAATATTGTTTTTATGTTCTTTCCACAGTTTAGCGAGCCATGGCACGTTTTTGCCCTCCGCCATGAGTCCTTCCAGCTCATCCGGGTCATTTTTGTATACTTGACTAATGGTGGCGTGATTATTGAGCAAATAAGTGGCACACGCGTGCGCTTCGTGGCCGGCGTGAAAGGTCAGAACGTTAGTGAGCGGAGTGGCGCCATCAATGTCCGGGATGTTAATGACAGATGGATTTTTTTGGACGAGCTGTTTGATCTTAGTTAAATCACAGCTAACGCATGCTACTGAAAGATCATTTACTGCTGCTCGGCTCTTCTCCATGGCTGTCAAATGGTAGCAGGAGAACACAATCAGATAAAAGAACTTGATGGATATCTTCATAAGAATTTCCATTTGATAACTTAATTGATGAGCTGCCTACGATTCCCTTTTTATGCTATAGTTATAGTATATTTACTCAGGAGTTTACTAGCCTATGTTTTCATTTATAAAAAATAATCTTAAAAAGCTCTATACCCAGATTACGGGTGCGCTGGCCCCACTGTTTGGCTCATCACGCATTAGCGAGCAGGATCTGCACACGCTTGAAACAATCTTTTTGAATGCTGATGTTGGTATTAAAACGACGCGTTCTATCCTTGAGCAGCTTAAAAAAGAGTATGCGGCGGGCGCTTTGCGGGATGGTACTCAGCTGCAAGCGCTGTGCAATGATTTTCTGGTTCAATTGCTGCTCAAGCCACCGACAATGTCTGCCACAAACCAAATACTCTTATTAGTCGGCGTGAATGGAACGGGCAAAACAACCACCGCGGCAAAAATTGCATACGAACAGATGATGCGGCATAAAAAGACGTTATTGGTGGCAGCGGATACGTTTCGTGCCGCAGCGCCAGAGCAGTTGGCAGCATGGGCGCAAAAAGTGGGCGTTGACATTCACCTGGGCGCAACGGGCGCTGATCCTGCAGCCGTAGTTTTTGCTGGGTGCCAACAATTTGTGCGGGACGGATACGAAATGCTGATAATCGACACTGCTGGCAGATTGCATAACAAAGTGAATTTGATGAATGAACTTGCCAAAATTAAACGGGTGATTGGCAAAGTGCTTCCTACACACCAGATCACCACGCTCATTACCATTGATGCCATGCTTGGTCAAAGCTCTTTTGAGCAGGCAAAATTATTTCAAGAAGCGACACAGGTTGATGGTGCAATCTTGACTAAAATGGATGGCACCGGGAAAGGTGGCGTAGTCTTTGCTATAGCGCAAGAGTTGAATATGCCGATCTATGCGCTCTCTTTTGGTGAAGATATCAAGGCGTTAAAACAGTTTGAACCACATACATTTGTTAATGAGCTTTTGACGAGCTAATCCGTGAACAATATTACTACTTCTCTAAAATCTATTATTGAACAGTTGAGCCAACGGTATACCGATGAAATTACATGCCAAGCGCATGCTTGGTGGTTTCTTGAGTTGGTTACGCACAAAACAAAAGCAGAATTGCTTGCGCACGACACTGTTTTGAGCGCTGCACAACGAGTGCATCTTACTCGCTTGCTCGAACGTCATCTAGTGCAGCATGAACCGCTCGCGTACCTTATAGGATTTGTACCATTCGGTTCTTTGACCATTGCCATACGGCCACCAATTTTGATTCCGCGCCCAGAAACGGAAGAATGGTGCACGAATCTTATTGCATCATTACAACCACTTGCGCCGCAAAAATTAACTATCCTCGATATGTGTACCGGTTCTGGATGCATTGCGTTGAGCATAGCGGCAGCATTACCCAATGCTCACGTGTGGGCAGTTGATATTAGCCAGCAGGCATGCGATCTGACTCGTGAAAATGCCCGCAAAAATAATATTGATAACATTACGGTAGTGCAGTCGGATCTTTTTGTCGCATTGCCGGCAGATCTTACGTTTGATTTAATTGTGGGTAACCCGCCCTATGTTTCGCAAGAAGAATGGCATACGCTTGAGCCGAGCGTTGCAGAATGGGAAGACAAGATTGCGTTGGTTGGCGGCGATGATGGCACCGCTATTGTTGCTCATATTGCAGCAGTAGCACGTACGCGATTGAAACAAATATCGCCAGTGCGTGCGCAACATCTGCCGCAGTTAGTGCTAGAAATTGGTTATCTACAAGCACAAATAATGCAACAGGTAGTTGGGCGTGCAGGATTCTTGGCAGAAGTTGGTTATGATGCTGCGCATTATTCGCGTTATGTAGTAGGATTCTTAAAATCAGATTAGTAGCACACAGGCCATAAAAAGGGAAAGTGATACGCAATGAAGCCAGATCAACGTAAATTATTTGCCGTTACTATGCAGCCCGATCGCATCTCCTGTGCCGTCGTCAGTCAGACGAATTCATCGGCATTGCCACTGTTGCTGCATGCTTTTGCCACCTACCCGTGTGCGCAGGGCGAGCTGTATAACTTGGTTATTTTTAATCCAACACAGTTGAGTGATTTCATCGTACAGGTAGTGGATCAATGGCATGTGCACGCGGCGCCAGTTTCTATTATTTTGTCAGGGCCAGTGCTGCATGAAAAAATAAGTTACTCAGCCGATGAACTGCCAAATCTGCAAGAATTAGGATTGCCGCCAGGTATTCATTGGCAATGGCATACGCGCATCATTGGCCCAGTTGCCGATGGCCGTCATTTGATTTACGTAGCCGGTATGCCGCGTCCGATTACGCTGCAGTACCATTTATTGATGCGCAAGGCAAAGATGACCATTGCGCAGTTGACTACTCAGCAGTTATCGTTGCTGTGTCTCTATAAATACATGTATGGTGCTATTTTCAGGCCAGGATTATTAGCGGACAAACTGGTGCAAAAAAATAATGAAGTCGAAAAGCTTTTTACGCCTGATATGCTCGGGCGCATTTTGCATATACCAGCAACGGTGGCGGTAGATCGTGAAAATGACTTTGTGCCATTACTGAATGCATGTGCGGTAATGGTCAGTGAATATGAGGCATGATCAATGAAAAATATTAATTTTAGTCTTCATACCAATCAGAATCAAACATACCCGTACTATTGGCAGGTGTTGTTTGGTGGAACTATCATACTAGTTGCCGCTGCTTTATGCATCTATAGTATTATCCACATACGTCATTGGTACACGCTATCAGAGCATGTTGCCGGCTACCAAACGGGCATGGCGCAGCTGAAAAAGAAAGTAACGGATGCACACAACCTTAAAGAAACTCATGCGGCATTGTCTGGCAAACTGGCCAAATTTGAAAAACGTGCTGCCAAAATTGAAACACCACACGCACTGTGCGCAGCAATAGCTGAGCTCGTAGGCGCGGGGGTGCACATTAATTCATGCACCTTAAGAAAGAAATCAGTAGAAATAGTGGCGCAGGCTGCTAATGAACAAGCGCCGACAACGGTTATTGCCTTGCTTGAAAAAAATCAATTTCTGCATGACGTAAAATTAGTGAGCATGCAAAAAGCTATGCACGAAGGCGGCGCGCAGGTAACCTTTGTGATACAGTCGAAAGTGAAATCTGAGCAGAAGGGTTGAAAGTTATTTTCCTTCGTCTGCATCGTCCACCTGAGCAGCGTTATTTTTGCACGCTTGATACGCTAAATAACCAGTTTCCACAGCAGCTACTGCAAAACAAAAAAGGCAGAGATAGCTCAAAATTTGATGAGAGAGCATGAGCTGTTTATGAGCATTATGCAGTACACTTTTTTCGATGTTCAAACGAAGCTTTTCAAGATGGCGATATTTGAGTGATGGAAAAACTGGTTGCTTGATTTCTGTAGTTTGATACTCATTAATACGTTTAGCAATGTTATTGGCAAATAGTTTTGCAGGAGTATCCCCATTCCTGTTGAGAATAGCTGCATTTGCACCTTGAACTAGCAAGAAGTCAATCGCTCCTTCATTTAATGCAATTGCCGCGATGTGAAGTGGTGTATTGCCATCATTATCTACGATGTTAACATCAGCATTCTTGTTGATTGCGATTTGACGAAAATCATAAGGATAGCGCGCGAAAATATGGAGTGCCGTCTGACCATTAGGCGCTTGTGCATTAATATCGAAATTAGGATTAGTGACAATACTGCTAATGCTATTCATTGCCCCTGTTATGTCCCTATCGAGAGCGTCTGTATAATTCTGCAATGCATTTTCTAATTGTTGGTGAGGCATTTCATCCATACCCCACGCTATTGACGAAATACTGCAGACGGAAAGAGCTATGATTAAATATTTAGCGCTATTCATGAAGCGATCCTTGTGTTGATTGTGTAATGGTGTTGGGTGTGTTGCGTATCCTGGTCTTCTTTATCTTCTTTTTGAACTGATATCTTTTGAGAGCTATTTTTGTAGACCAAATAAATGAAAAAAATCAGAGCGCTCATGGCCACAATACCGCCCGCTATTTTTGCATAGCCAAGCCCCGGTTGAGGAAGGCCTTGCTGCAATTGTTTTTTTAAAAATGTCTTAAAGCTATCTTCTTCAGTCTTATCTGAAAGTTCCGCTAAGCCATGCGTGCGTGCAAAGGCATACAGACGCTGTTGAAAAGGGAGGATTTCGTTTAAGGATTCCGGTAGATTTTCTACAAAGGCTTCCAGATGCTGTTTGCCTGGCTTATGTTTCCACAACGTTTCCAATTGATTTGCAGATAATCTTAAAGGAGAAGTGTTAATAAGTTGGATTAGTTCCTTCGTTTCTGCCTGGTTTAAATATACCAGGTAAAATACATGAGTTTGTGAGAATAGATTTAAGCTTTCGACGCTTTGATTGTTGAAAGCAGCGTGCTCTAAGCAATAATAGAGATCTGATGATTGTATGTAATAACAAATGCTTGTGGAAGCTTTTTTATCAGCCGGCACATCTTGCCAAAGAAGTTCATATAAATCCTTTATCGGCATAGTTGGTGCGATCTTCAAAACTTTTCTATCCTCAGGATAATGACATACGACTGAAATAGTTTCGAACATTCCATGGGCAGAAGAGGTAATAAGATGAAGACCAGCGCTTACTATGAGGCTAACGGTAAGGTAATGCGTGCGGTACATAGTTAAAATCCTAAAAAAAAGAGCAATACAATTGCTTGTACTGCTCTTTTAAACATTTCATTAAATTGTAATTTGCAATCGCGTGCATTATCAAGCGGCAGCAGGCTTGTGCTGTGCACTATAATCAGCGATCATCTGAGCTAACAGTTGAGGGCTCATGCTGCCTTCGCTGCTCGCAGCTTTGGCGAGTGCATTTACTAAATTAGTCACATCACGGCCAGTAAAGCCAATTGCTTCTAACTGTTGAGCAACCTGCAACAGAACAGCTGGTGTGATGGCGCTGACGTCAACGGCTGAAGGGCGCTTACGTCCACCTGGATGAACAATTATTTTATCAATTGCCTGATCAAGCATGCGTGCTAACTCTGGCGCGGTGGGCAACAATAACGGAATACTGTTTTTGCTAAAGCGACTCTTGAATGTTCTATCAAGTACACATTTATCATTGACGGCAAACACTAACATACCAGCAGGAAGTTCTTCATCCATAAATTCGGCAACTTCTTCAGCGATAGCAGCGATTTTGCTGTTCATACTTTTTCCTGACAGCAACGTATCCGCCTTATCGAAGAAAAGGAGCATTGGCTTAGTGCCAGCGTTAGCCCAGCGAGTGAGCTTGCTCAATTGTTTATGTACTTCGTCAGTGCTCATCTTGCACAACTTTTCTGCATCTATGTGGGCATAGTCCATATGCGTGGCGTGCGCCAAGAAGTGTACGCACATTTTTTTACCACAGCCATCAGGCCCTGAGATGAGCAATGGCGCAACAGGATCACCATCTTTAAGGGTAGCCTTAATTTTAGTAGTCAGATGGTTGATTTTATCAACGAGTGCATCATTGAGGATCATTTCAAAGTGACCATTGCCATTTGATGCCCAGAAAGCACGACTCGTTTCAGTGACGAGTGTTGGTGTTGCATAGCGTGCCCACATTTTGTAACTGAAGACAAATGTAGTTGGCACCAGTACGGTACCAGCAGCGATAGGTACCCAATATTTGGATGCAAACTGAGTGCATCTTTGAAAATTGGTAGGCGGTGTTATTGGATCATTGTTGCGAGGATTTGGGTTAGGATTTCTGAGAGCAGGGTTCGAATTGTCGCCATCTTGCGGGGTGTTAGGATTATTTGGATTGTTCGTGCCGCCAGCAGGTGGTTGAGTAATTGGCTCCGGCTGCTTGTCTGGATGGAATTCAATCCTTATATCTTCTTCTGGCTCATGAAACTCTTCCTCTTCTTCTACCTCTATGATAGGTGCCGCTGAGCCATTCTCAATAGCCAACGGCGCTGGTTTAGGACGTCTATTTTGCTGTGTCGCATTAGTCTTTTTTGCGCCACTGAACTGTTTGACTATTGCTACTGCTTGATTAGCTGGTACCAAACTGATTGAGGAAGTGCCAGGTAATCCGAGTTCTTCTAGTATATCACCAGGTCTTTGGGCTGAGGGTGCCAACCTGTACTGGAAATCATCATTGCCGACTGTATTTATTTTAAAAAGCTTTACGTTCCCCGCCCTTACATTCTCAAGAAAATTAGGAAGATGCGCTTGCCCTTTATGCAGCACTAAGGCTTGATTGTTACCTTGATTTGGTGCTGGCTTGCCATAACGCTCTAGCATCGCTGCTTGGCTTGCTGGTAAACGAAGAGTATTGGACATATCATCTTCGTCAAATACTTCTACTATTGAATACCTAGATGGCTGCTGAGGAGCAGCCGTGATATTGCTGAAAGCGCTCCTTGAGCCCTGAATCAGGTTGCCCACGTTGCCACTAAAATTATTAAAAGTATTGCAAATAGTCCCAAGAGGATCGTTTGCAAGATCATCGGTGAAATTTTCGACAAATTGAGCGCCTGCTTGCCCTATTTTTGCACTAAAGATATTTACATTTTGCTCAATCTTGGCGGCATTAGCGGTGGATGCACCAATAATAAAACTTTGTGCCACGCCAGGAGCAAGTCTACTGCCCAATTGAGCCAGTGCATTAATTCCTTGTTCGACTCGTTGCATATCTTCTGGTGTTCTGGGCAGGATACTTTGTTGTTGGGGTTGAGTAGAGATTTGCTGCTGATCCATTGCACACAGACTATCGCCTAGAAGGCCGGATAGAACTATCCCCGAGAAAACTACTGTTCGAAATAATTTATTGCGCATGTAAATTGCCTTATAGCAAGAAAACTGTTAAAAGATAAGTCATTGTCTAAGTCATACAATTATAAAAAATATTTCATCCTTGTGCAAATTGAATCTCGATCCCATGCAAAAAATCAGAAAATTGTCTGCCCATGAAACGCAAAAAATAGCGGCTGGCCAAGTGGTTGAGCGGCCGGCCAACGTGGTCAAAGAGCTGGTGGAAAACGCGATTGATGCGGGTGCCACGCGTATTTCCGTATGGGCTAATGATGGCGGCAAAACGCTTATCCGCGTGCTTGACAACGGGTGTGGCATGGGCGAAGTTGACGCGCATCTCTGCTTTGAGCCGCATGCGACCAGTAAATTGGTAACCGTCGATCAGATCGCCACTATTGATACGTTCGGATTTCGGGGAGAAGCTTTGGCCAGCATTGCCGCAGTCAGCAAGGTGACGCTGATCACCAAGGAGGCTACCGCTACTGCCGGGGTTAAGCTGCACCTAGAAGCAGGGGCCGTACTGAGTACGCAGGCAGTCGCCTGCACTACGGGCACGGATATCACCATTACCGACCTTTTTTATCAGACGCCTGCGCGCAAGAAGTTTCTCAAGGCAGATCAAACCGAGTGGCGGCATATTATGCAGCTGGTTCAGGCATTTGGCTTGAGTTATCCTGAAATTCAATTTGTGCTGCAGGCAAATGACGAGCTTATTTTTAACTGTCCTGCCGTAAAAACGAGTCGTGAACGCTGTGCCCAGCTGTGGGATCATCATGTGGACAAATCGCTGCTTGCTATTCAAGCAACGCGCGAGAAGCCGGTTATTGAGGTGACCGGTATGATCTCAAATCATCAGCTATGGAAGTATGACCGGAGTACCATGTTTATCTTCGTCAACAAGCGGTGGGTAAAAAACCAAAAACTTGGAAGCGCTGTCCTTAAAGGGTATCAAAATGTGCTCCCGCATGGGAAATTTCCGTGCGTATACGTAAGCATTTCTATTGATCCGCATTCCGTTGATATTAACGTACACCCGCGCAAAGAAGAGGTTTCTTTTTCTCATCCGCGCATGGTCGAGCAGTTGATAGAACAGGCAGTCAAAGCAGGGCTTGAAAAGAAAATAGTGAGTTCTGTTGGCACGCAGCATTTCACGCCATTTCAACAGCAGACTAATGCACACGTATCACCGACGCCTGAGCTCATTTCATTTGCAAAAACGAAACCAGTTCGGCAGCTGAACGAACCGATGGCAATATTTGCTCAGCCAACCTCTTTTGTCACGACAGTTACTTATGCACAGCAATCACAGAGTCCATCAGTGGCTGAAGCAGTTCAACAGCCAGTACCCTTTTCTGCTCAGCACACCATCTGCGCTGATGCAGAATCGTACACGTTAATTGGTCAATTCAATAATACATACTTAATCGTGCAAAAAGGGGATGCGTTACTGTTGATTGATCAGCATGCGGCGCATGAACGCATTTTGTATGAGCAATTTGCAAATCGCTTTGTCAAACTTGACAGTATACAGCTGTTGTTTGCGCATATTGTCCCACTCAGCCCGGCTGATCTGGCGCTTTTGCTGCCGCATCTGTGCTTGTTTGAGGAAAATGGCATGGTCATTGAGCCGTTTGGTGATGATCAACTGATTATCTCAGCAGTTCCTGTGCATTTGAAAAGTGTAGCGCTTGCTGATTTGGTGCATCAGGTAATTGTCTGGATCAAAGAAGAAACGGGCACCGCGCAGGCAGACTTCTTTAAGATACTTAATGAAAAATTGCGTGCCCAGATGGCGTGTAAGGCAGCCGTTAAAGCGGGTGATGAGCTCAGTGTTGCGCAGATGCAGGAGTTGCTGCAGCAGTTTGATAAAACACCTAATAATTTTTCCTGTCCGCACGGCAGACCAACAACGTGGTCGTTGCCGCTACTTGATATTGAACGCAAGTTCAGAAGGAAGTAGCCGAGTGCTATGTGAGCAACTGAATAATTTTACGCACTAAGTTACGCAGTGCGTCCGGCTTGCCAATCGCTTTTAAAAAAGCATCGATAATCCTCAGTTCTAGATAAAAAAGAAAGAATGCTAAGAGTAGTTGTATTGCAAAAAGAACAAGAACGAGCGGTAATGCAAAAAGGGCAAGTGGTATTAACGCCAAAATGCCGAACAGTATGAGCATAATAATCCTTCGGTAAGAGTACTATAATTCAATAGTGCAATAAGACGTACGCCATAGCAAGAGATGATGTATGAGTGAGCGAAAGCAATACGATCGGTTGCCGTGCATCATGTATCAGACGTTGCCAGTCAACTGTAAGCATTGGTGCACCAGCGAAAGCTTTGGTCACTTCTACGCGCTTGCACAGTGTCAAGAACGGAATATTATGTGCCAAGTTGGCTTGAGCGAGTGCTTTAAAAAATGCTTCTCGTGCGGCAAAGCGCGCAGCAAGCCGTTGTGCGGTAAGACGCGGTTGCGCAAAACTGTAACTAATTTCTGCCGGGGAAAAAACTCGTTCTAGAGTGTGTGGTGGTTGCTGTGCCCATTGCGCACATTTTTCCACTTCTACTGCATCGATGCCAATGCCCACTATCATCGGCTATCGCTGTCTGTCGATAAAATGATCGAGTGAACGATACATCGTTGCTTCTTGGATGTGCGGTACTTCTATTAATACTGAGTCGTCAAGATCGGCAATAGTGCGTGCTACTTTTAATATTTTATGATAACCGCGCATGCTCAACATAAGTCGGTCAAATGCTTTTTGCATGAGCTGCTCTGCAGCTGGCGTCAACACACAATAATGATCAATAGCATCAGTAGCCATTTGGCTGTTGAAGCATCCGCTTTGGCCGAATCGTTGTTTCTGTGTTTCAAGTGCCCGATTTACCGCTACATAAAGATCTGCAGAGGTTTGTCCTGATGTGACCGTTGCCTTTGCGGCACCATAATCGATTGAAGTGACATTGATTTGTAAATCGATACGATCAAGCAGCGGGCCTGACAATTTTTGGATGTAATGCGCTATTTGTTGTGGCGCACACGTGCACGCTCGTTTTTTATCACCAAAATAACCGCACGGACACGGGTTGAGTGCTGCTACGAGCAGAAATGAACTTGGAAAACGTATCGTCTGATTTGCACGTGCAATAATAACTTCACCATCCTCAAGCGGCTGGCGTAGCGCTTCCAACGTTGTGCGTTTAAACTCAGTCAGTTCATCAAGGAACAGAATGCCATGATGCGCAAGACTTATTTCTCCCGGTTGCGGGTATGAACCGCCGCCAATGAGTCCTGCTTGCGAAATGGTGTGGTGTGGGTTACGGAATGGGCGTGTCGTGATCAGCTGTTCGTTATGGAGCTTGCCGGTGATCGAATAAATTTTAGTGGTGGCAAGTATTTCTGGAAAGGTCATGCTCGGCATAATCGTTGGTAGTCGTTTGGCCAACATAGTTTTGCCTGAACCGGGTGAGCCGACTAGCACAATGTTATGTTTTCCTGCGGCAGCAATTTGTAAGGCACGTTTGACTTGCTGCTGTCCTTTAACTTGGGAAAAATCGAGAGAAGTGTCTAATGATCGATCATCGTTTGGTTGATGCCAAGGAATAGGCTGTACAATTGACTCAGCTCTTAAGAATGCAAGCAATGAAGTTAAATGACTGAATCCAAATACTTCAAGACCTTGAATGAGGGCTGCTTCTGCCGCATTTTCTTGAGGCACCAACAGTCGTTTTTTGCCCAGTGATTGTGCATCGCTTGCAATGGCCAAGATTCCTCTAACGGGTTTGATGGAGCCGTCAAGAGAAAGCTCGCCGATAAATAATGTTTCTTGTAAAAAAGTGGCATCGACTGCCAGATGATCAATAGCGATCAGAATCCCAATACCAATGGGCAAATCAAATAAGGTGCCCACTTTTTTAAGATCGGCAGGTGCCAAATTTACTGTTACGCGTTTGGCAGGAAACGGCAGACCACTATTTTTTAGGGCAGCCTGAACGCGTTTAGAACTTTCTTTGATGGCCGTGTCAGGAAGACCTACAATATGAAAATTAACGAGGCCGAAAGAGACATCTACTTCAACAGCAACGCTGTGTGCTACTACTCCGTGGGTGATTGCTGAAAATAATTTGGCGTGCATTTTTGTGACAAAAATAAAATTTATGAATAAAAATATTTATAAAAGTAACATATCAGCAAGTTGTGCTCTTGTATAGAGCTGTTATAAGGACTGGCCCAGACTTCGCTATTTATCCAAGAAAGTTGCCTAGAAAACAGCTGCAAGCTACGTCGGGCAATCTTCGCTCATTAGAGCGAAGATTGGAAAAGCTATTCTTTTGTTGTAGACTTGAGCATTCACGCATACCATATGCATCAAAAGGATTGTCATGAATCAATTAGTCACTTTTTTTAGCGTCCTCTATTTTTTGGTGTCCGTTTGTCCGCTGCACGCGCGGCTGTTGAGTGGCTATGTGCCAGCAGAAGCCCAAACACCTGCGCCTACCAAATTCCCCATAACATCATGGGTGTCAAACGAGCACGGATCAACTATTTTTTTAAGCATGAAAGCTGATGAAAATCAGCCGATTGATCAGATTGATCAGAAGGCGAGTGAGGATCTCGCACAACCAGAAACTCAAAACGCTGAAGCTGAAGTGTCTGATCAGAATCGGGTTGACGATCAAAATCCATCAGCGCGCAAAGCTGATGGACAGGATACACAGGGCAAGCGGGTGCTTTCCCGCATAAAGGATGGATTTGATGTTGTTCGTGCTTTTGCCTTACCGCGCGTAACGGTCAAGCCAGGATCTGCATGTCAGACGTATCTGCCTAACAAACCAAATCCGCTTTTAAATCGGTCGATCGAGCATTTTACTATTTCTGAAGGTAATAATGATCTTTTTAGCGAACCGGTTCGTGCTGTTGTGGTGACCAACGATCAACCGAATGTGGTGAACATAGCAGGCATTTATCAAAACATTGTCACGGTGCTTTCATCAGATCCGCTCCAGGATGCAACGCTTGACAATCCGGCGGTTGCTCAAAAAATAGTGGGAATTGGAGCATCAAACGAATATATTTTGGCTGCTGTTACGCCGCAATCAAGCGCGATGTTTGGTGATGCAGGCAGCGGTATCGCTTTTACGATAGCCGGACATCTAGAAGTTGAAGTTGAGCGAAAAAGTGATGAATCTCCCCTTGATAAAAAAATTATGCCGATATTCAAACAATATGATGGGATTATAGGGGGACCTGGCTATCAAGGGCCAATCCGCTCATTGCCTTTTGATCTGAATAGTTCTCAGTTGCTGTTGGCCAGCGCTGATCAAAAAGGGTGTATCACCCAGATGGGGCAGCGTGTGGTATTTTGTTGGAACAAATATCAACAATGTTTTTATGCTGGCGTTGATCTGAGCGGAGATGGTGACGAATCAACGGGCATACGTAACCTTGTAGTAATTCATCCATCCAAAGAGCACGGTTTGACAATGGTTTCTATGGCACCTGACGGCTGTTTTGATCAGAACAGCTGTTGCCCAATAGGAATGCGCGGTGCACATACGCGATTAACTATCGATAAAATGTGCACATTACACACCAGTACTGCACTAACCTATCTGATAATGGTAAGGGCGCGCTCTATTTTTGCGCTTCCTCTCGTGTATAGTGATGATAAAAAAATTCATGGCACCCTTGCGGCCAAAGGCCAAGCACCAACTGATCTATTTTCTGAAGATAAAACATTTGTGGGCCGTATTTTTACTGATCCTGCAACGTTGCCAGACCAGCTTGCCCAAGAAACTGATCCGGCTGTATGCATTGGTCGTGCAGCGATACCAAGTGGTACTATTACCAGCGTAACGACGGCAGGGGACGCTGTATTTATTTCCGTTGCAGATGATGGTCAACAACCAAATGCGTCTGGTGCGTTTTTTTCACGCGCGCTGTTTGATCATACGGGTGCTATTAAAGGATGGACTGATTGGCAACGATCGCTGCCTACAACGGATCCTACAATTGGGGTGATTCCAAATACACAAAACGGAGAATTTACGTTCCTGATCAAAGATACTGTTTCCGAAGATGTTCTGGTAAAACGTACGGATTGGTTAGCAAATGACAGTCACAATACTACGTCGTTGGCAGCGCTCTTGAGTCAGGAATTTGCGCAGCACAAAACAGGAATTTTAGGTATACATGATTTTGCGTATGCAACGCCAGGCCTTGGTTCCACGTCCGTGGCAGTAGCAACTGGTATGCGCAAAATAGTGCTCGTGCAAACAGGGTGCAAGAACGGTGCGTATGATTGCCCGCAAAAATATGATGATCTCGTGCAATTGGTAGCACAATGCACATCGGCATCAATTGAATCGCCAATAACTGAACCACTCGTCGCATTAACGGGTGGTGTACTCGATCAACTTGGCGCTATCAGCGCTGCTGCCATTGCAACAGACATGACTACTCACGCCTGGTTGATAGTTGGCGGTGTTCATGGTGCAGCAATTTTATCGCACCCTGATGGAAGTGGTTGGTCAGTCTCTGACGGTTTGGGCAACAATTTTGCAGGACTTACCGGCATGTCATGCACAATGCTAGGTACGTATCGCCTCGTAAGAAAATTAATTGCTGACGGGCCCTATCTGTATGTGTTAACCGACAGACAGCTTGATCGCATAGACACGCGTTCTCCCGGCTTTGGTACTGGTCAGACCACGGCTACTACGCTTGCCTGTGCAGATGTAAGTAATGGTGACATATTTTTTGATCTACTCGTTGCAGATGCATGCGCACTACTTGCTACCAATAAAGGTTTGTTGCGTATTGGCAATGGTAGCGATATAACTGCGGCACAAACGCCATCCGACTGTTTGTGGACTGGTGTATCAGTACCGGATTCTATCGGCGTGATTACACAGTTGACGGCAGTTACGCCATCAGGGATTGGCGCAGATTTAGTGCGCGGTGTCGGAGGCATGGTGTATGCACTTAACAGTAATTGTGCTACGCAGCAAGCGCGCATTGTGCGATTTGCAGTGGCCGGTCTGAATGCTGATACCGTGATTGATAATAATACTGTACTGCCACTAGCTGATCGCTTTAGCAAAGACTCGCTCTCATATCTTATTAATTTACGCGGTCTAGCCAACAAAGTAGCCAGTGACGGATTTCGTTATATGTACGGGAGCAGCGCGAATAATCCGCAGAACTTTTATGTCTCTATACTTGCTGGTGTACCGCCCGTGCGTTCTGGCCAGCGATTTATAGCAAAATCTATCAGAAATATACTGTATACTTTTGAGGCAACGAGTCAATTGCATGCCCTGGGAACTATTTCTGCAACAGGTGCCTGGTTTGCAGCAGGCAGTTTTGGTATGCTAATGCATCAGTAGCAGCATGCTGCGCAATTCAAGGATTTTTACCATGTCTTCACGTATCGAAACTAACACGGTCACTTTACAATCATATTGTGCATTATTGAACTATGCACGACTCATTGCGGTTATAATCGCATGTATATGTATGTCTGTCAGGGCAACTACGTTTATAGCACCAATCAATTTATTAGAACCGTGGAATGTTTTGATAAAACCTGATTTGCACGGATGTAAGCCATATCTTTTTGCCTTGTACGCAGAAGGTGGCTTTGGTACCGTAGGGTACAATCGTCATGGGTGCAAAGTGAATGCGTTGCAAATCTGGAATCCTGAACAAAATGTTTTAAAAATGTTAACCGGTTTTGGTGCAAGCAATCCCATTAGCCAAAAAAGTATGCAAGTAGATGCTACTGATGATGGAACGCGTGGCCATGTGGTCCCGTGTGGTAATCTACAGGTTGATTTTGCGGGCGCATTTTCTGCCTACTTTAAAGTTGGTCATTGCTGGATGTTTAGTGCGCACGTGCCATTTTTGAGAATGGCATTGACTGACGTAAGTTACACTGATCTTACACAAGATAATACGGCCGAAGATTTGCGTGTTAAAGAGTTGCTTACTGACAATCTTGCGCAAGTTATTTGTCAATTAGGTGATGGCCTTGATATTGGTTCTTGGCGGCGCACTGGTGTTGCTGATGGGGTATTTATTGCGCATTGGATGAACGATTTTCCACAAAAAAAGCCATTTCTTAAAAACGTAAATATTACTTTTCGTGTAGGCACCACGGTGCCATTTGGGCAAAAAGAGGATGAAGATCTGTTAGTAGCATTTCCGTTTGGTAACGATCGTGCCGGCGCTGTTTTTGGTGGTTTTGGCTTGACGCTCACCTTGGGTAACACTTTGCGCGTGGGTGCCGATATACAGCTTGATCATACGTTTGGCAGTATACGCACACGACGTATCAAAACGGACGTTGAACAGACGGAACTTTTTTTACTTGAAAAAATTGCCTCGTACAAAGATAACGGATTAACGCAAGAATTTAATCTCTTTGGAGAATGCTTTGATCTCATACCCGGCTTTTCATTTTTATTAGGCTATGAATACCTCAAGCACAGCGATGATGTGCTTTCTATTTTTTCGAATGCGTTTTCGTCAAGCGTCGCCACTAATGCGCAAAAATTATTTGATTGGACGTTGCACCAGATAGTA
>Ga0206953_1089_pt1 | contig 17468 bp, 8 predicted proteins | sample Alteio_BWOrgHeat_36_FD_152977 | JGI IMG/M metagenome (GOLD analysis project Ga0206953, IMG submission 152977) | Enriched cells from forest soil in Barre Woods Harvard Forest LTER site, Petersham, Massachusetts, United States -... | ecosystem: Environmental > Terrestrial > Soil > Temperate forest > O...
TCAGGTTATCTGGTTTGTTTAAGTTATCAGGATCATTATTGTCTTCGTACAGTTTGTCGCGGTTCAGGTTGGTGAGTTGAGTGAAATTTTTTCTGTACGCTTCGATGTTCACGTTAATGTGTTTGAAAAGGTCAAATTCAAATCCCGCAATAATATGATTTGCTTTTTGTAAACGGCTTGTAATTTGAACTACGTCACCATTTTGCTGGGTAAATGTGCTTTGCAGATTATCCGGTCCGGAAAGAAAACCATAAAATAAATTTACTACATCGCGGTCTGACGTAGCACTGGTAAGGTTTTGAGAATACCATCCTCCTGCGCATTTAAAACGGATCCGGTCTGTGATATTGTACTTTGCATCCAGCCGTGGTTCAGGAGAAAACTCAGCCAGGGAAGAATAATACTGAGCCCTGAAACTCGGTTCAATCAGAATTTTTTCGTTTTTCGATAAGTATTTATAACTCACATAGCCACCTAGCTCGCTGCTGTTCTGTTGTTGCGAAATTTCAGCATTAACAGAATTGAAGAAATCAAAATCAGTTGAGAACCCTACAACTTCAATTCCATAGGTAAATGAGTTTTTGTTTTTCAGAAAATAAGTCAGGTTTATTCCCCCGTTAAAACCTCCGATGCTGCTTGAACGGGGGTGATTATCGGAAGCACTGGTGATTGACGTGTTATAATTCGACCATGCAAAATTTCCCTGGACAAGCACAGGAGAACCACTTGGTACAAAAACAAAATTTGCACCGACTCCATTTGCAACCCAGTTGAAATCAGAAAGGCTTTGATAATTTACGTGGTCATCATAATGAAATCCGAAAAAATTCACTTTGCTTCCGTTCGCAGAACTTAATGACATTTTACCATACAGGTCATTGAAGCTGAAGGGTAGTCCATTTGGATTAACATATGAATAAAACCATTTTGATGTTGTAGGTAAATAGGATGTTTTAGCAGAAATCACAAATGAGCTGCTTGATCCGTCTTCTGTTTTAGCTTTAAAAATAGGGCCTTCCAGAAGCAGGCGGCCAACAAAGGGACTAATAGAAACTTTTCCTGTATAACGTTTTTTATTTCCATCGCGTGTTGTAAAATCCATGATAGAGGAAATCCGTCCACCGTATTGGGCACCAAAGCCCCCGGTATAAATATCAGCGTGACGAATTACATCCATGTCAATAACGGAGAAAAGTCCAATAGAGTGAAACGGATTGTAAATAATCATTCCGTCCATTAACACTTTATTTTGAACAGGTGTTCCTCCGCGGATATATAATTGTCCGCCCTGATCACCGGTTGAAATGATGCCGGGTAGAACCTGCAGGTATTGTGCTATGTCAGGTTCTCCTCCGACAGATGGAATTTTATTTACTTCTTTCGGCGTGATTGTATTAACTGAAACCCTTGCTTCCGTGCGTTTGATTTCATTTTCAGCAGTAACTTCAACAACCTTGAGTTGTATGCTTGATTTACTGAGGTACAATTTTTTGGAAATAATTTCGTCTGCTTTAATCGTTATGGTTTCTTTTATACTGTCGTAGCCGAGCGTTGTAACAAGCAGTGTATAAGTCCCTGGAGGAATTTTAGAGATAGAATAATAACCATTTACATCAGAGTTGCCTCCAAAACTAGTGCCTTTTAAATATACGGTGGTGAAGATGGATGGTTCGCCATTATCTTTCGTGTAGATGAACCCGCGAATACTTCCTGTTTGAGAAAATAATTGTATTGAGAATAAAATCAATGTAATTGAAATAACCGATCTGGCGTAACGCATCATCCTTAAAATTTTTGGAAGCACAAAATACTAATTAATGTTCTATTTTCTGATTTCTAATGAGCTTTTAATACTATGATTTATTGAACGGCAAATATTTATGTTTAAATGGTAGATTCTGATTTTATGTTAGATCTTCACAGCTTGTTACAAAGCAAAAAACCGGAAGTCGTTCCGGTTTTTTGCTTTGTGAATAAATTTGTTTTAGTCTTTGAGGCAGCGCAAAAAATATTTGTTTGGTGTTCCGGATACTGCAACTTTCAAGGCTGTGGTTATTGATATTACAGCATTATCAGGATACAATTTCATGATTCCGGCATTGGCAGAATTGCTGTAATCCGATGCACTCCAGAAAACTCCTGTTTTATACGTGCTACCGACACTAAGAGAAGCAGAAAATCCGTATAAATCCGTTCCTTGTCCAGCACCGGAACCCTGACTAACTGATTTCAATGAGTTTCCGTCTCCACCAACCAAATAAGAAAGACTCAGGAACATACTGTCGTTTGGAACGTGCCATCCTGCCGGGCAGGCACCTTGTAGTGGTGGAACAATTATGCCTGTAGGCTGAACAGCATCTTTCCATGTGAATAAGGAGTCCGTGCCATTGAGCAGAGGACTTGCCATCCAGCATTGTTTGCTGCTGCCACTTCCTATTTCAACATAGTTATATATTTTTCCATTGTAAACGAAAGAAGAGCTTCCTCCTGATCCGCAACCATTCTGGGTAAAGTCTATATTTACATTTACGGTTCCTGCCAGACTTTTATTCCCATCGGTTATATAAGTCATTGTATAAAGACCGGTAGCCATTCGGGTTGCATTCGGAATTGTTGGGTTTTGTACAGTGGACGTAAATCCATTTGGACCACTCCAGCTGTAAGTTGTTGTTGTACCTGTTGCATTGGCTGCCAGTGTAGCAGTTAAGGTCAGGGTACCGCCAACAGTAGTTTTTGAGTAAGTCAGTTTTGGAGCAGAAGGAGCTATTATTACTGTTACTGTTGCAGGTTGACTTGTATGACCCGTAGATGTGGTAGCCGTTACAGTATATACACCTGCTGTTGTTACTGTAGGTGTTACCTGTGCCGTAAATTTAGTCGGGTATTCTAATGTAGAGGTGAATGAAGAACCGGTCGGCCCAGTCCAGGTATATTTTGCAGGGACAACCTGGCTATTTGCATCCAGTATTGGCGTTGCTCCAAGATAAATAGATTTACCGGTAGTGAATGTATTGGGAACTGCGCACGGATAAAACTTACTAGGAGTTTGTGCTGTGGCTGTTGGATAAGGTGTTGTGAGGGAGTCGTAACACGCCGCTTTGATTTCACAATCAGTAACATAAGTATGATAAACGTTGTTAACACCTCCAACGCTTACAGTTACAGTGTAATCCCCGTCCATGCTTGTATTTAAAAATGCAAGGGTGGGATTCTGTGAAGAAGAAAATGATTTACCGCTTGGATCTTTCCATGTATAAGTAGCGCCTGCAACAGCAATTACATTAAACTGGATATTTTCGCCAAATCCAACAGGACTGTTATTGCTTGCTGTGGAAGGAGATTGGGTTGTTGTGGTTGTGTTGGTTGGATTCGGTTCAGATTTTTTACAGGAGTTGAATATTGCCAGTGAAGCTACTACTGTAATTCCGATGATACTACCTATTCTTTTCATATCCTAAGTGTTATTGCGTGTTTTTGTTAAAGCCGATAAAAGTAAGTAAAATATACTTAGATGTCAATCAGAATTTTCACATGGTTATTAGCCTTTTATATACCTAAATATAGTAAAACAAAAAGGCTGGATAAACCATATTTATTCAGTGGTAGTATTTTCCTTTTAAGTGGGGTAAGATGAAAAATAAACGGTTTGTCTAAAACCGTTTATTTTATGAGTTGAACAAATCCATTTCCGGCTTTTTTTCTTCCGTCCTGGCAAGTTGCATCCAGAATATAATAGTAAGTACCATCGGGTGCAAGGAGGTCGGTGAATGTACGTCCATCCCAACCGATATTGACAGCATTATATTCAAAAATCAATGAGCCCCAGCGATTGTAAATGGAACAATGCAGATCAGCCAATCCCTGCGATTTCATAATGAAAAGATCGTTTTTCCCATCGTTATTCGGAGTGAAGACGTTTGGAATAGAGTCGGGGAGAATACAGCTTTCTTTTACATGTACACATTTTATTTTTGTGTCACTACAGCCTGCAGTACTAAGTGCTGTAAGGGTTACACAATAGGTACCCGTATCCTGAAAACTATGCGAAGGTTTGGAGAGTGTTGAAGTATTTCCGCTTCCCGAACCCGGATCAGCAAAATTCCATATTACACTTCCGATTCCGCTTGAAAGATCTGTGAAGTCGATGGACTCATTTTGAACAACATCGATACTGCTTGCCGAAAAATCAGCAGAAGGTTTTCCATAAAGCGTTATCATGGAAGTATTGGTTGATGTTGCACTACATCCGTTTATGTCGGTACAGGTAAAAGTAACAGTGTATGATCCTGTATTGTTGTAACAGTAGTTTGGATTGGATGAAACAGAAGTTCCGCCATCTCCAAATGTCCATGCCGAACTGGAGCAGGCTCCCGTGCTGGTTCCAATAAAGTTAACGCACAATGGCGCCGTACATCCCGAGGTTACATCCGCAGCTACACTAACAACTGGTGGTTGATTGACTGTTACTTTGATTGTTGTACTTGCCGGTGTTGAGCAATTATCGTTAAGTTCTATTGTATAGGTTGTAGTGCTTACAGGCGTAACAGGAAATGTTGCAGTAGTTGTAGTTGTTCCGGACGGCAGCCATGTATAAGTATATGTACTTCCGTTACCTCCGCTGGCATTTGCTATGAGTGTAGCCGTACTTCCATTACATATGGCTGGAGCAGTTGCTGATGCTGTTAGTGATAAAGCCGGACTAACATTTACGGTAATTGATGCGACAGTAGAAGTACATCCATTGGCATCTGTAACAGCTATGGTATAAGTCGTATTGCCTGTCGGAGAAACAATATGCGGACCTGCCCCGCTTAACCCATTGCTCCAGCTGTATGTATATGGGCCAGATCCTCCAGACGGAACAGCATTAATTGTTGCTGATTGCCCGTAACACATAGAAGTGCCTCCTGAAACGGTGAGTATAGCGGCGCCTGTATTAGCAACAACAACACTGCTCGTATTAGTACAATTATTTGCATCGGTAATTGTGACAATATAGGTTCCGCCTGCCAGATTATTTATGTTTTGATTAGTTGAAGTGTTACTCCACAAGTATGTATAAATACCGAAACCGCCTGAAGCATTTGCTGATGCTGTTCCGTTATTCACCCCGCAACCTGCAGCTGTTGCTGATGTTGACGCAGTTAATGCCGAAGGTTCTGTTATTACAACGGAAGTTGTTGCTGTACAACCATTGGCATCACTAATGGTTACAAAATAAGTTCCTGCCGAAAGATTTAGGTCGCTGTTGCCGGTTGCGCTGTTGCTCCAGGATGCTGTCACCGGGGCCGTTCCACCGTTTGTTGTGATAGTAGCGGAGCCCGTATTTCCTCCTTTACATTTTACATTGCTTACGGATTGGGACGCAATAGTTGCCCCGCCTGAACTGCCTATCGCTGCGGTAGTAGTCTGGCTGCATCCATTAGCATCTGTAACCGTTACGGTATATGATCCGGATAGTTGAGCATTCAATGTGGAAAGAGTGGAACTATTGTACCATAAGTAACTATATCCGGGCGTTCCTCCATTGGCAATAACTGAAGCGCTTCCATTAGCAGATCCGCAGGCAGCAGGAGTAGAAGACGTTGTTAATGATATTAATGCTGGTTGTCCGATTATCACCGTAGAAGTTGCAACACAACCATTGGCATCACTAACGCTTACGGTATAAGTATTTGCTGATAATCCGTTTGCAACCGCGCCTATGTCACCAGATGACCAGACATAGGTATAATTTGGAGTTCCACCACTTCCATCAGCTGTAGCTGTACCACTGGCATTGCCGAAGCAGCTCGTATTTGCTGAAGAAAGAATTCTGGCAGAGGGTCCGCCGCTGTTTCCGATATTGACAGTTGTTGAAACCGTGCAGCCTTGTGCATCAGTAACCGTTAGTGTATAGGTATTTGAAGCGACTGCAGAGAGTGTAGAGTTGGTACTTCCATCACTCCACAAATAAGTATAACTTCCTGTTCCTCCTGACGTGCTGATTATAGCCTGGCCGTTACTTTTTCCACAAGTGGCATTATTCTGTGAACTGGCTGCGGGAGAAATAAGTGCAGGCTGTGTTAGTGTTACATTGCTGGAAGCAAGACAACCATTGGCATCTGTAACAGAAATGGTATATGAACCCGCAGTAAGTCCGCTGATACTTGTAACTCCAGTAACGCTATTACTCCAGTTATATGTAAGTGGAGCAACTCCTCCGGTTATGGTTACGGATACAGTTCCGTTAGCGCCGCCATAACATTGAATATCTGTAGAGCTGGCGATGTTGACTGTTGCAGCACCTGAATTATTTATAGTTTGGATTGCAACCTGCGTGCAGCCTTTTGAGTCCGTAACTGTTGCTGTGTAACTGCCGGAAGGAAGTCCGTTTACCGTTTGAGAAGTAGCTGTTGTATTCCACAAATAAGTATAGAAAGGTGTTCCGCCTGTTGCGCTGATTGATACACTTCCGTTACTTGCTCCACAGGAGGCGGAAACGGAACTTGTAGAAGGGGTCAGAGCGCTTGGCTCAGTAATGTTAACTGTGCTTGTTGAAGTGCAACCATTTGCATCTGTAACGGAAACAGTATAGTTCCCTGCTGAAAGTCCACTAATAGCGGAGCCTGTTGTCCCACCAGGAAACCATACATAATTAAACCCGGATGTTCCACCACTTACTCCTGCAGTTGCTGTACCATTTGCATTTCCTGAACAAGTCACATCTGTTGATGATAAAACAGAAAGAGTTGGGCCTCCGGTGTTACCAATATTTGCTGTTGATGAAGAGGTGCAACCCTTGGAATCCGTAATAGTAACTGTGTAAATGCCTGCAGCAACTGATGAAATAGAATTTGTATTAATTGTATTACTCCAGATAAAGGAATAGCTTCCATTGCCACCTCCGGCAGTGGCTGTAGCCTGACCATTACTATTTCCACATGTTGAATTAACCGGGATTGTTGAAACGGATAATGCTGTTGGTTGTGTAATAATGACAGAGGCTGTGGAAGTACAACTGTTTCCGTCGGTGATGGTGACTGTATATGTATTGGCGGAAAGTCCGCTTACGGTTTGAGAGGTTGCTCCACCAGGCGACCATGCAAAATTATAGCCGGGAGTACCACCAGTAATCGAAACACTTGCTGTTCCATTGTTTCCGCTGTTGCAGCTTACGCTGGAAGAAGATGCAATACCCGCAATTACACCTGAAGTACTGGAAACGATAGTTGTTGTTGATTTAGTACAGCCTTTTAAATCTGTTACAGTTACAGTATATGTGTTTGCTGAAAGTCCGGATACCGTTTGCCCCGTGGCACTTGTGTTCCACAAATAATTATAACCCGGAGTACCGCCGCCAGGAAATGCCGTTGCTTGTCCGTTGCTATTTCCGCACGCGGCATTAGCACTGCTTGTTGAAAGGGTTAAGGCTGCAGGTTGATTAATAGTTACTATTGCGGAAGCTACACAGCCGCCACCGTCTGTCACTGTAACGGTATATGTATTCGCGGCGACACCTGAGATTGTCGCGCCGCCTGCGCCCAAAGACCAGGTATAAACATAACCAGGAGTTCCCCCAGAAGCAGAAACGACCGCTCCTCCACTTGTTTGTCCGTTACAATTTGCATCCGTGACTGAAACAACCGCCAACGAAGCTCCTCCAGTATTGCTGATCGTTTTTAAAGCCGTTTGTGTACAGCCTTTTGAATCCGTGACGGTAACCTTGTAGTTTCCGGCTGCTAGTCCGGAAATGGTTTGGCCTGTTGCCGTTGTATTCCAGAAATAATAATAAGGTGCAGTTCCGCCCGAAGCAGTTACGGATACACTGCCATTTGAATTTCCGCATGTTGCATTGCTGGCTGAAGCGTTGGCATTAAGAACAGTTGGTTGATTAATAGTGACCTGTGTGGTTGATGTACATGCATATGCATCGGTTACCGTAATAGTATAGGTTCCGGCATACAGATTAAAAGCGGTAACCCCTGATCCTCCGGTTGGCGACCAGTTATAACTAAGAGGCGCTGTCCCTCCCGAAGTTGCGATCGAGGCATTTCCCGAGCTGGTGCTGTTACATGACGCATCCTGGGACGAGTTAACAGTTGCAATCAATAAGCCCGGACAATTGGTTACGTTAAATTGAAAGTCGCGGTGATGAATACCAATTAGCTGACCACTCCTGTATTCATTCACACAAACACCCACTACCCATTGTCCGAGCAAATTGGGTGTCCCCGAAATTATTCCTGTTTTCGGATCAATCGTTAATCCTGGGCTTGCGCTTAGCGGATTGGTAGCAGTGTAAGGACTAGCCCATGAAACAGCGGTATAAGGAGGTGCAGCTGGCGGGGCAGGTTGTGAATTAATAGGATCGGCTCCGTTAAGTGGATCACAGAAATAATAATAAAGAGAATCTCCGTCAGCATCAACAGCAGAGTTATCTACAGCTAATTGAGAACCCATGCAAAGAAATATCGGAGGCAGGTTTTTAAAATAAGGACTGTTGTTACACATAGACCCCGGATCAGGTATTGTGGCATAATAAGTAGAGCCGGTTGAGCTTGGATTAATGATGTTCTGGATTGTTGCATTCCTGCAGCAACGTTGATACACAACCGTATATCCACCGGATAGAGGAGGCAGGTAGAGCGTGGTGGTATAATCGGCTTCCTCTACACATACGTTTGCTGGAAAAGTATAACAGGAAGTAGGAGGAGGACTGATGATGGTAGTAGGCGGAAGCGCAACAGAGGTATAGTTAGTTGGGTTACCATAAATATCAAGGAAATTATTAACAGGATTGCCGTATCCATCGTACAGGCCGATGTAGGCTGGGTTGTCAAAGGCAGCATTAAAAGGGCTGCTGCAGTCGCGATATAATTTAAGCGTGACCTGATAATTATATCCACCCAGGCATTGGTAAATCATTTCACCTCCCACAATGTGAGATGCGAAAAAAGTAAGGCTGGATAATATAAATGTGCTGAAAAGAATTATCCGTTTAACGGATATCGAAAAAGAGTTGGTTCCCTTGCGGAAGATAGCCCCCATAAAAAAGATTAATTAATATTTGTATCTACATACACACTATAACGCTAAGTATTTAAAAAGGTTTCATAATTAGAAAAACCTAATTAACACTTGAAAAGTGTGCATGTTGATTGATCAGGGGGTACCAATCTGAATTGCAATTACAAATATAAAAAAAAGATTGAGAAAATAAAGCCCGCCTTCGCATTGCTTCACCTTGTCAGGTTCGCAATGCTTAGGCGGGCGAAGGTGGAGCTGGGCGGAATTGAACCGCCGTCCAACAAGCAATCGAAGAGCTTTCTACATGCTTAGCAAACGTTTGGTTTTCGGCAGGCTTTGGCACACTTGCGGGCCATCAGCCTGATTAGCTTCTTTAGTTTCGCTGTAAACCGAAGCTTTTTGCAGCTATCCTCACATTTGCAGTGTTTCGTACGGGACGCAGTAAGGAGGAGCTTCCCGGGAAACATTGCTGTTAATACTTAGTATTAAGCAGCAAGACGTAGATTGCTCTCGTCGATTATAGTTTTGAGAATTCGCTTTAACGGGCAACTTTCCCAACGCCCGGCATGCTTACAAGTCAATTTCACCTGCTGTCAAAAGCCTGGCAGCCCCTTGTTTGTAAACATTACAAAGTTACGAATAAACAGGCAAAAGTGTACCTTTAATCTATAGTCGAATGTCCGGATAGCAGATAACTTAATAAAGTATAACTTCAATGAAACTCGGTATACTCCGCGAAGGGAAAGTTCCACCTGATAAACGGGTTCCTTTTACCCCTCTTCAATGCAGTGAATTGATCAGGGAATATCCAGGAATGGAAATTTATATTCAACCCAGTCCTATCCGTTGTTATTCTGATGATGAGTACCGCGCTTTTGGATTGACGTTACAGGAGGATGTGTCGCACTGTGATGTATTGATGGGAATTAAAGAAGTTCCCGTTGAATCGCTCATCCCGGGAAAAAAATATTTGTTCTTTTCTCATACAATAAAAAAGCAACCTCATAATCAGAAACTGATCAAAGCGCTGATTAAAAATAAAATCACAATGGTGGATTATGAATGCCTCACTGATGTGAATCACAACCGCATTATCGGTTTTGGTCGTTATGCCGGAATTGTAGGCGCTTATAATGGAATTTTAGGTTATGGAAAAAAATATCATTTGTATGATATCAAACCTGCAAACCTTTGTCGCGACAGATCTGAAATGGAGGAGGAGCTTAAACGGGTACACTTGCCAAACGTTAAAATATTGCTTACAGGAGGAGGTCGCGTTGCCAATGGTGCTACGGAAACGCTTGGTGCGCTTAAGATCAGAAAAGTAACACCATATGAATTTACGCATTGCACATATCGTGAACCTGTTTACTGCCAGCTTCATTCCAAAGATTATTTTGAAGCAATAGATGGCTCAGCCTGGAATGCGAAAGATTTTTATACAAACCCCGAAAAATATGTTCCGAGGTTTTTACCCTATGCAAAAAACTGCGACTTGCTGATTACCGCACACTTTTGGGATCCACGTTCGCCTAAATTTTTTACGAAGGAAGAAATGCATTCGGATGATTTCCGGATCAGTGTAATTGCTGATGTTACTTGTGATATGGATGGGTCTATCCCAAGTACATTGCGGGCAAGCTCCATCGCACATCCGTTTTATGGATACAATCCTGTTACAGAAAAGGAAGATGTTGCATTCAGCTCCAACACAATAACGATAATGGCTGTCGATAATTTACCCTGCGAATTGCCGAGAGATGCTTCAGAAGATTTCGGAAAAGAGTTGCTGGAACGTGTAATGCCAAGTTTACTGGTTGAAGATAAAACCGGACTGATCAGCAGAGCGTCTATCTGTGAAGGAGGGAAATTGACGGATCGCTATTTGTATTTAAAAGATTATGCCTTTTGACGTAATGCCAATTGTTGTTCGCTCAAATTAAATTTCAATGCGGTTTTTCGGAATTCAACTATTTTTTACGACTCTACTAATTAATTTGCTCCTGTGTCCTGGCTATGTGTTTTCTCAGTCAGTAAGTAATTCCGATTCAATTGCTGTTCTTCACGAAAAACAATTATCTGACAGCGTTTCCAAACAACGTGATGTAAGAGATATTGCAGCTCAATTAATTCCATTAAAAATACTTCAACGTAAACCTGATAGTATAAAAATAAGGCCCGGAAAATTGTTCTTTGCTGGTTGGCCTGCATTGGGATATACGATACAAACCGGAGTTACGGCTTTGTTCACGCTAAATACATCGTTTTTGACAGGCGACAGTAAGTCAACAAATTTATCAGCTATTAATATTGCGCCAGAACGTTCAATCTATAACCAACAGGTTATTCTTCCTTTGGAATTTAATATCTGGTCAAAGGATAATAAATATAATTTTTTAGGTGACTGGCGCTACTACCGGTATCCATCCTACACGTATGGTTTAGGAGGTTACAGTTCACTTTCGAATGCAGACCTGGTTGATTATTCATATAGCAGAATCTATCAGCAAGTGCTGAAACGTCTGACTCAAAATTTTTACGAAGGAATTGGTTATGCACTGGATTACCATTGGGATATCCATGCAACAGGAAACAAAACTGATTTTAGACAATACAACGACAGCGCTGTTAAAACAATCTCTTCCGGCATGTTCATTAATATTGAATACGACAGTCGTCATAATACCAATAATCCGCAAGGTGGTATGTTTGCTGACATTGTATTTCGTCCCAATCTGACCGTTCTTGGAAGTGACAACAACTGGCAGTCGCTGCAGGTTGATTTCAGAAAATACATTCGTTTTCCCAAAAACTCAAGGAACATTTTAGCGATCTGGAATTATGACTGGTTTACATTTGGAAATAAAGTTCCATATCTTGATCTGCCAAGTACCGGTTGGGATACATATTCTAATTTGGGAAGAGGGTATATCCAGGGAAGATTAAGAGGACCATCACTTATATATTTCGAATCGGAATACAGGATTTCATTGATGAAAAATGGTTTACTTGGTGCCGTTGTTTTTGCAAATGCGCAAAGCGTTTCGGAATATTCTTCCAATAAATTTGAGACGATTACTCCGGCAGCAGGCGCAGGTATCCGGACTAAAATAAATAAGTTCTCTAATGTAAATTTTGCAATTGATTATGCAGTAGGAACAGGAGGATCACAGGGATTGTTTTTTAATATCTGTGAAGTGTTTTAAAGATTTTTTAATTGTTCAATAGTTAAAGATGGATTTGCCGATCCGAAAACCGTATTGCCTGCTACAAGCACGTCGGCTCCTGCATTAATCAGTTTCTTGTAATTGTTGAGATCAACTCCGCCGTCAATTTCAATCAGTGCTTTCGATTTTCTGGCGCTAATCATATCTTTCAACTGGTAAACTTTACTGTAGGTGTTTTCTATAAATTTTTGTCCGCCAAAACCCGGATTAACACTCATTACGCAGATCAAATCAATATCTTCAATTGTGTCCGTAAGTTGAGCCGTAGATGTATGCGGATTGATTGCTACACCTGCTTTCATTCCAAGACCTTTAATAGCCTGAATAGTACGGTGGAGGTGAGTGCAGGCTTCCAGGTGAACTGTCAATACTGATGCCCCCGCATCTTTGAATGCTTGTAAATAACGGTCAGGATCAACAATCATTAAATGAACATCCAACGGTTTTTTAGCATGTTTATGAATTGCTTTTGTAACAGGAAAACCAAATGAAATATTGGGAACAAAAACTCCGTCCATTATATCTACGTGAAACCAATCCGCTTTACTTGCATTTATCATTTCACAATCACGTTGCAGGTTTGCAAAATCGGCTGATAATATGGATGGAGCTACTAAGTGGGACATTTTTAGTTCAGAGTTTAAGTTTGAAGTTCAAAGTTGAATGAACGTTTAAAGTTAAGAGTTTAATAGTTTTATGACAAAATAAAAAAGAGCCGTAATTTCTTACGACTCCTTTTTCTGCGAGGGGCTGTTGTAATTTGTATAATCTGTTCTCTTCGGTATTATTTTTATCCTAAGTAGGATTTTAGAATCCTGCTTCTGGAAGTATGTTTTAGTCTGCGTACGGCTTTTTCTTTGATCTGGCGCACACGTTCTCTTGTAAGGTCAAATTTTTCCCCGATTTCTTCCAGCGTCATGGCATGTTCACCATTCAATCCGAAATACAATCGAACTACATCTGCTTCGCGGGGCGTGAGTGTGTGAAGAGCGCGTTCAATTTCTCTTTTCAATGATTCACTCATCAGTCCGCCTTCTGTGCTTGTTCCGTCATCTACAACATACACATCATAAAGGTTGCTTGCATTGTCGTCCGACAAACTTAGCGGAGCATCCATTGATACGTGTCTTCCGGCATTTCGCATCGACTCTTTCACATCGTGTTCCGTTACTTCCAGGATCACTGCAATTTCATCTGCTGTGGGTTCCCGTTCGTACTCCTGCTCAAGTTTTGAAAAAGCCTTGTTGATTTTATTTATAGCACCGATCTTGTTGAGTGGTAACCGCACAATGCGCGATTGTTCCGCCAAAGCTTGCAGAATGGATTGTCTGATCCACCAAACAGCATACGAAATGAATTTAAATCCACGTGTTTCATCAAACCGTTGTGCCGCTTTGATCAAACCGAGGTTTCCTTCGTTAATTAGATCGGGTAAGCTTAATCCTTGATTTTGATATTGTTTAGATACTGAAACTACGAAACGTAAATTAGCCTTCGTAAGACGATCCAAAGCCAACTGATCACCGGTCTTTATTTTTTTAGCCAACTCCACTTCCTCATCGGCTGTTATAAGATCTACCTTCCCGATTTCCTGTAAATATTTATCAAGAGAAGCGGTTTCGCGGTTGGTTACCTGTTTGGCTATTTTAAGCTGTCTCATAGGCTTTTAGGTGTTATTTTAGTAGTTGAACGGAGAAAAACAGATAAGGTTACACTTTTTTGAAAAAAATAGTTTATATTATCTCAACCTCTTGCTGGAAGCGGGTTTTGGACACCTGCCTTATAATTATTTTAGAAAAATGGCGGATCGTATACCAATAATTTCATAACAACCCCGATTTTATTTATTTCTGATTAGTGTTAATTCGTGAAATTCGTGGCAAAAAAAAGAGCTGCAAAATGCAGCCCTCTCTTTTAAACTTTAAAAATGAATGATTAGTTATTTGATTCTGAAACCTCCGGTTTAGGCATTAACGCTTTTCTTGAAAGCTTGAACTTGCCAGTCTTAGGATCTGTTCCGATCAGTTTTACTTTTACCATATCGCCTTGTTTCAAAACACCTTCCAGTGTTTCCAGTCTGCGGTGGTCTACTTCAGAGATATGAAGCAAGCCGTCTTTGCCGGGAAGGAATTCCACGAAAGCGCCAAATGCAACAATCGTTTTTACTTTTCCTTCGTATACTTCACCGACTTCCGGAGTTGCTGTAATGCCTTTGATCTTCGCAACTGCTTTGTCAATCGACGATTTGTCTGTTGCTGCAATATCAATTACACCTGTTTCACCAACTTCTTCAATCATAATAGTGCAACCTGTTTCACGCTGCATTTCCTGGATAATTTTTCCACCAGGCCCGATGATCGCTCCAATGAATTCTTTTGGAATTACCATTTTCACTATGCGTGGTGCATGTGGTTTGTAATCTTCACGAGGTGCAGTAATTGCTTTCGCCATTTCTCCAAGTATGTGCATACGGCCTTCTTTTGCCTGTGCCATTGCTTCTTCCAGCACCTGGTAAGATAATCCGTCTACTTTGATATCCATCTGGCAGGCAGTGATGCCATCCTTAGTACCAACAACTTTAAAATCCATATCACCCAAATGATCTTCGTCACCAAGGATGTCAGAGAGAACTGCATATTTTTTTGTCTTGCTATCGCTGATCAGTCCCATTGCAATACCTGCAACTGGTTTGGAGATTTTAACACCGGCATCCATCAGGGCAAGCGTACCTGCACAAACTGTAGCCATTGAAGATGATCCGTTTGATTCAAGGATATCAGAAACAACACGCACGGAATAAGGAATATCTGCAGGCAGAACCTGTTTTAAACCACGCATAGCTAAGTTACCATGACCAACTTCACGGCGGCCCGTTCCACGCATTGGTTTTACTTCACCTGTTGAAAAAGGAGGGAAGTTGTAATGTAATAAAAATTTATTTTTTCCATTGATAAATGCACCGTCAATAATCTGTTCATCAAGTTTAGTTCCTAAAGTAACGGACGTCAGTGATTGAGTTTCTCCACGTGTGAACACGGAAGAACCATGTGCACTTGGCAGATAATCTACCTCGCACCAGATCGGGCGGATTTGATTCAGCTTGCGGCTGTCTAAGCGGGTACGCTCAGTCAATACTGATTGACGTACTGCTTCTTTTTCAATATCGTGGAAATATTTATTCAGAAGGAATGCTTTTTCTTTTATTTGCTCCTCTGTCATAGTTGTTTTGAACTCTGTACGGATTGCCTCAAACAACTCTTTGCGTTTGCTTTTATTAGCGTGACCCGCTTTTGCAACAGCATACATTTTATCGAAGCATGCTTTTTCAATTGCTGCTTTCAGGTCAAGGTCGCTTGTTTCGTGATTGTAAGTACGTTTGGTTGGAGACACTCCTGCTTTTTTAGCAAGTTCCAATTGAGCTTTGATCTGAACTTTGATCGCTTCGTGTGCAACTTTAATTGCAGCAAGCATATCTGCTTCAGAACATTCTTTCATTTCGCCTTCAACCATATTCACATCCTTTTCAGAAGCCGCAACGAGGATTTCCAGGTCGGCAGTTTCCAATTCAGTGCGGGTTGGGTTGATGACAAACTTTCCATTGATACGTGCTACACGTACTTCAGAAATGGGACCGTTGAATGGAATATCAGAAACAGCGATCGCTGCAGAAGCAGCAAGGCCAGCCAATGAATCCGGCATAGTTTCTTTGTCAGATGAAATTAAGTTGATCAATACTTGTGTGTCAGCATGGTAATCATCCGGAAATAAAGGACGAAGTGCGCGGTCAACCAAACGGCTGATCAATACTTCATAATCTGATAAACGAGCTTCGCGTTTAAAGAATCCACCTGGAAAGCGACCAACGGCAGCATATTTTTCCTGGTAGTCAACCGTAAGCGGCATGAAGTCTACATTTTCTTTAGCGTCTTTGTTTGAAACAACGGTTGCTAATAACATGGTGTTGCCCTGGCGGACGACAACAGATCCGTTAGCTTGTTTTGCCAGTTTTCCTGTTTCAAGTGTAACAATTCGTCCATCTCCAAGATCGAACGAATGTGTAATTGCATTTTGTGACATTTGTTTTTGTTTTGTCCTGCCCTGTGCAGGATGGGTTTATATTACTTGTTTATTTTTTCCTTTATTTAAGCGGATAGAATTCCCGAAATTCTTTCCTTATTATAAGCACAAAAAGCATCCCGCTTTAATGGGATGCTTTGCGTTTATATCTGAACCTGAAATAAAATTATTTTCTGATTTCCAGTTCTTTGATGATCGCGCGGTAACGTGCGATGTCCGTGTTTTTGATATAATCTAAAAGACTTCTTCTTTTACCAACAAGGTTCAGAAGTGAACGTTGAGTGTTTACGTCTTTTGGAGATTTTTGCAAATGACCAGTCAAATGGTTGATACGGTGTGTGAATAAGGCAACTTGTCCTTCTGAAGAACCTGTGTTCTTTTCTGATTTACCGTGTTTTTTGAAGATCGATTTTTTTACTTCAGCTGTTAAATACATCTCTATTAAATTTTAATAAATTTTACAAGGACTGCAAAGATATAGCTTTCTTTTAAACCTGCAAGCTTAATTTTTAGTTTTTAAACATTGTTAAAAGCTGAGAAAGCCTGGTTTTCAGCTCTTTGCGATTGATGATCTTATCCAGGAAACCATGTTCAAGGACAAAATCTGCAGTCTGGAAGCCTTTTGGGAGGTCTTTTCCTATTGTTTCTTTTACCACGCGCGGACCTGCAAAACCAATCAATGAACCTGGTTCTGCAATATTTAAATCACCCAGCATAGCATATGAAGCAGTAACACCTCCTGTAGTCGGATCGGTCAGTAATGAAATATAAGGCAGGCCTGCATCAGCTAATAAAGTGAGTTTGGCAGAAGTCTTAGCCATTTGCATCAATGAAAAGGCAGCTTCCATCATCCGTGCGCCGCCAGATTTTGAGATGATCATAAGAGGTGCTTTGTTTTCAATACAGAAATCAATAGCACGTGAAATTTTTTCACCAACAACAGAACCCATTGATCCGCCAATAAAAGAAAAATCCATACACGCAATAACAAGGTCGTTGCCATCAACTTTACCTGCCGCTGTGCGAATAGCATCTTTCAGATGTGTTTTCTTTTGTGAATCAACAAGGCGATCTGTATATTTTTTTGTATCCTCAAAGTGTAGGGGATCGCCTGCAGTCAGGTTTTCGTTAAGCTCTAAAAATTCGTTGTTGTCG
>Ga0206953_1090_pt1 | contig 17448 bp, 17 predicted proteins | sample Alteio_BWOrgHeat_36_FD_152977 | JGI IMG/M metagenome (GOLD analysis project Ga0206953, IMG submission 152977) | Enriched cells from forest soil in Barre Woods Harvard Forest LTER site, Petersham, Massachusetts, United States -... | ecosystem: Environmental > Terrestrial > Soil > Temperate forest >...
GCGTCAATCTCCGCGAGTAGCTTCGACGCGCGTTTGATTGCCGCCTGTACTCGGTAGTACGTCATGCAGCGGCATAGCGTCCCGTTCATGCCGGCGCGGATCTCCTCATCGGTGGGATGTGGATTTTTGTCCAGCAGCGCCTTGGCCATCATGATCTGCCCGTTCTGGCAGAAGCCGCATTGCGGCACCTGCTCATCAATCCAGGCTTGTTGTACCGGGTGGAGTTTGCCATTCGTGACCAACCCTTCGAGCGTGGTGATTTCGCTATTCACGGAGGAGAGCGGCGTGATGCAGGACCTGGTCGCTACGCCATTTATGATTACCGTACACAGTCCGCACTGGCCAAGCCCGCAGCCGAAATGCGGACCTTGCAAGCCAAGATCGTTGCGCAGGATGTACAGCAGGGGCGCCGAGGGATCAACATCCACCGTATGTGTCCTGCCGTTCACTTTCAATATTCTCTTCATGCTCTATGCTCCAGGAAAGTGGTCATGGATGGACGATACCCTCGGTATCTTGCGGAATAACGCCAAAACAGCAACGTGAGATCCGGAATTCCTTTCGATCTCTAAAACGGCACCATAGTACACCCAAGTCCCGATAAACGGCCTTACCGGAATGTGGCCGCCCACCAACTTCGGAAGTCAAGATTCCAGATCCTGGGGTCATGCTCGCGGGGAAAGATTTTCTCCCCCGTCTTTCACCCTCGGGAGTCTGCTATCCGAGATCCACATCTTCCAAGTTTTCCTTTTCGACCCTAGCGTTTCCTGAGTCTTGTGCCGAGCCCGGTTGGGCGATTTGACGAAGGGCATTGTGGTAGGTTTTTAGCTTTGCCGCAGCGTAAGGACCACAGAATCAACGGGACTTTGGCGGAAGCGTGTGGGAGTCGAACCCACCATCCACCCCGCGAAGGGACGGATCGCCGGCTTTGAAGACCGGGAGGATCACCGGACCCCTTGCGCCTCCGTTTGCTTGGAGCCGGATGATATCACGTGAGTTAAGCTGCTTCAGCGACGCGGGTCAGCGGGAGCCCAGATTGCTCGGTGTCAGTAGCGGTGTCAGTTGGAGTCGCTGAGAGTTGGTTCACAGCTTGATGTAGACGGTCCATACTGATGTGCGCGTAACGCTTCGTCATCGCCAGCGTCTTATGGCCCAAGAGGTCGGCGATATCTTCGAGGGGTGTCCCCTTCTGCCGCAGCCGAGTGGCAAACGTATGTCGCAGATCATGCCAATGAAAATCCTTGATCCCTGCCAACCGCACCGCGTCTGTAAACCAATGCTTCGGACAGTTGAGAGGTTGGCCGGTCTCCTCTGACACGAACACACGATCTAATTCAGTTTTGCGTGCCTTTAGCACCCTCAAGACCTGTAACGCTCCATCGTGCAGTGGCACGTGAACAGCCTCACCATTCTTGGTTACCGGAATATGTAGCGCACGGGCTTCCCAGTCCACCATGTCCCAAGTCAGGTTATATTGGTTCCCTTGCCTTAACCCCGTGTAGAGGGCGAAGTCTAGCTCCAGTTCGTGAGTCGGGTAGCGCTCCCGAATCGCTTTGCGGAGTGCTTTCTCTTCGTCGCTAGATAACGAGCGGACTCGACTGTTATCCTCGCGCTGGTGCGGCACGTCACGCACTGGATTCACCTCCACCTTCCTATTCCGCCGGGCCAACCGATACGCAAGGGACATAACGGTTCGATAATGATTGATTGTCGCTGGCGACCATTCGTTTTCGTCGGCCGCAGAATTAAGTCGGGCCTCGATCTCTTGTGCAGTGAGCGAAGCGGCTTCGCACGATCCAAACCAGCCAATTAATACCTTCAGGCGGGCCTTGTCATCGGCAGGACGGCGGTATCTTCGCTCGATGTCCGCGATAGCATCCTCAGCGATCTGCTTGAAGGGCACGGCTGCTTTCCGCAGAGTCTCCGGCAACTTCTTGCCCTGCAATGCCTCCGTTTTTCGCTTTTGATAGAGCTTGATGGCCATACCCTTGGTCCCGGACTTCTCGCGACGTTTTCGCCCCTGGGCATCCCAATAGCAAATCCACCATTCACCACTGCCCGGAAATTTCTCATAGACGCCGCGTGGATTGCGCCGCTTCTCTTTCGAGTCAGTTTGGGTAGTCCTGGCTATTGCGTTAGTTTCCATTTCTCTTTCCTCTCTTCGGTGGACGCCCTCCAAGTTTGCCGTTGAGCTTTGATGTCCGGGCTTTCCGACGTGACCGAACTGCCCCCAGGCAAGCTGGACAGAAACAGATGAGCTTTACATTGTGGAGTGGGCATTTCATTTACATTGATCTTAAACCTAACTCGCTAGGTTGTCAAGAAGCCTCCTAAAGCCTTACAATGTGCGACTCGATTCGCGCCTAGGCATTCAAGTGCAACAAGCTGCAAAATGCCGCTCTAGGAGCTTCATATGCGTCGCCAACAGAGAGAGAAAAAGAAGCCCGCCGTTCCTAAAGACGAAGAACTTCCACCGCAGATCGGCACTCTCATAAGGGGCCGGACCGTCACCATTTCCGACGATGGCAGGTTTTTCCCTAAACGATGGGAAGCCATGCTTCCGGTGGTTGGTTCCGAGGCGAAGCAGGTTGGCCGTTCGTTCGAGCTGAGCAAGTCTTTATTCCACAAATTTATGGTGTACCTGCGTGTTGATCTGCGGGAAAAGAACCAACCTCAATATGAGAAGTTCGAGCCTTCCGACTGGATTGCCCAGGCGCTGTGCAAAGCCTCCGAAGAACTTGTGCCAGATGAGAGCGAATATCTGGACGACCGTCTGTGGCCTGAGGATCGGCCCATTTCTCAGGCTTGGCAGAATATCGGCAGCATTCCTTCTGCCCTATGGGGATTCGATGACCTCTTTGAGTACGCTGGTCCAAAAGAGCAACTGCAACCAGTGACAGACTCGCAATTTCGTTACCCCAGGGTTCGTCTGCGCGTGTACGTTCCGCCCGATCCAGAGCGTCAGGGCGTTCCAGAATTGAGAATTTCGATCAAAGGTGAACCTGTATCTGTCTTAATTAATGCCGCTGAAAGGGCCGGGGCTCCCTCAGAAACAATGAAGGAAGAAGCTAGAAAGATGTGGGAATCCCTGAACCGGAGCGTGTCTGTTCGGCTTGGGATACAGCAGGCAACGCAGGGAAGGCCGTCTACGGCGCTGGGTGAGGATGCGGCTTGGTTGCACGATCATGCTGGGCTGTCATGGGCGAAGGTGGCTCCGAAGCTATGCTCTCAGAAGCACCAGCACGACTCGCACTGCACAGACAATTACAAGCAGCAGGCTAAGCAGTTTTGGAAACGCGAGCGTGAGAAATATGAAGAGTTGGCGCGCATTAAAGAGCAGGTAACAACGAGACGTATCCACCCCAGCAGTAAGCAGAAATAAATCCCGCTAATTTCGTCCCGGGAAAATAAGAAATCATTTTATTTACTCTGTTCGAGGTCAGAACTCTCCTGCACGATTAGCCCGAATCGCACCCAATAGTGCATAAGGAGAAATCAAATGACCGAAGCAATTCTAATTTCCAAGCGGGACGCAGCGAAGGCGCTTTCGATATCGCTCCGCTCGCTCGACTATCTAATCGCTGCAAAAGAGATTACCGTCCGGCGGGTTGGCCGCAGACGCCTTATACCTCGCACTGCGCTCGAAGCGTTCGCACGGCGCGACCATTCCACGCGGCCCGCGGACACTCGCGGCGCCGAAAATGGTCGCCAGCAGGAGACGCGATAATGTCCCCCGAACTCGTGCCCGGAAACGAAGCGCCAGAGCCGATGCCAACGAGCACAGGCATTCAGCCGCAGCGCAATGAGGATTCCCCACTTGGCCTGACTGCAACTGTGCCGGAAGCCACGACGGATCCATCGGTGAGTGCATCTCTGGTGGAATCACGGCCTGAGGAGCAACTGCCAATCGTCTCCGATTTCATTGAGGGGTATGTCCAGTATGCGGACATACTTGAAGCCCCACCAGACGCCCACGAAGCCGTGGCAGCCGAACTGATTGCCAGCGCCATATGCGAGAAGGTCTTTATCCCACATGGTGCCGATAGGGTGCCACTAGACCTTTGGCTCTTACTTCTTTCTGGGAGCGGTTTCGGGCGAAACACCCTCGTCTCACTTGCACGCCCAGTGATGAAAGCCGCTGGTTTGATGGGACTGATTCACAATCGAACCTGGGGCAGCAGGCAAGCCCTGTATCAAATGATTGCCGAGCATCCGGCGGGATTATTTGTCTGGCCCGAGCTATCTGTAGTCCTAAAGAAACTCGGGGACAAAGCCTTTGCCGGCGCAAAAGAATGGCTCACGGACCTGTATGACAACCCCGAGATTCCAGAGGCCATTAGGTACCGCGTTACAGGAAAGAAATCTGACACACCGCCCATAGAATTTAGTCAGGCACCAAGAATCAACATTCTCGCAACGAGTTCGGTTGACTGGTTCCTTAGCAATATCTCCCAAGAGGATGCCTTGGGCGGATTTGTTCCCCGATGGGTCGTAAGAGAACTTGCTAGGGGCAGATCAGTACCGTTCCCGAGGCGCCCAGACCAGAGCGCCGTTGCCGCACTCGCGGAACACCTCCGCAGGGCGCATGAGCTGAGCGGTGATGCTGACATTTCACGCATTCGGCCACATTACGAACGCTGGTATAGCAAAACCCAACGGCGCTTCTCTGAGCACCGAACATCTAGCTTGGCGATGCCCTTTTTCAATCGGCTCCGCACCCATGTTCTCAAGCTCGCCGTCATCTACGAAGTCTCGCAGTCGCTCAGCCTTAGAGTGACACCCCATTCTCTCGGCAGGGCCATCCGCGCTGCTCAGGCGAGTGAGACAGCCATTCTCAGGTTATTGGCGACCGGTCTCAGTAGAGAGGGTGCCGAAGTAGACAGAATGGCTGAGGTCATCAGGACTGCTGGTCTGGAGGGGATCTCCCGCAGCGAGTTGACTCGCGCCTTTCAAAGTCTCAGGAACTTCGAGCGCGAGGGCCGACTGTCTACATTGACGGACTCTAGAAAGGCGCACCGGTTCTGGCGCAGAACCTCGGGTAGGAACGCAGAGATATTCGTTCATCAGGACTTCGTCGCGGAATATCGGCGACGGCACCCGAACGAGAGTGAGGCGTGAGATGGCTCAGACCCTTTTGTCACTTTCTTCACTTCTTTCTGGGTTGAACTTCTCAGCCTATGCTCTACGTCCGGGCAATGAAAAAGTGAGAACAGTATTGAAGAAAGAAGAAAGAAGTAAAAAAAAATCAAAGAACCCTATAAATCCCAAATCTTCCCAACGGAGGCAATCATGAGTTTGGCTATTGAGATCGACAATATCGCAGGCGTGTTGTTGAGGGACGGTTGGCATGAGGTGGTCGAGAAGAGTTTCACCATCGACGCCTATGAATACGTTCACCAGCAGGAGGGAGACCGCGAGCTGCTGGTTGGAGGGGGCACGGTCGCTGGGGTGTCGTCAACTGGAGCGGCATGGAGGGAAGCCGGAGGGGGCTGGGTGGCGTGTCCGGTCCCGTCCATCCTCGCCGTAAAGTATAGGGATGCGGCGGAGGCTTCTAGATGAGCCGAAGATTCGCCGAATTTATCGAGGGGGCACGTATAGCTATAAGTATATAGTAATACATAACTTAGATAGACCCAGGCGTATCTTCGGAGCCGAATTTATCCTAAGTTATTGATTCGCGGTTAGTTACAAATAATGCCATCTTCGGGTCAAAAGTGCCTCTATCGCTATGAATATAAGTAGCTTAACCATACGTAGAGCCCTCCCATTCGCCGCCGCTCAGGAGGTGTTCCGGGAGCGAAATACTCTAATAATGGGCACTTCTGAAGCAGGTTGACTTTGTCTATCTCATTCATACATAGACACTTAGAAACTCGCCTAGCGGGTCTTCCTTCTAGATTATCTGTAACCTATTGAAAACACAGCGGCAGCAAGCTACTTCTTGGGAATTTTGACTCCGGGACCGAGGGAGACAGCCTTACAGGCGCTATCTCGGAGAGAGCCGCGGAGCCGCCGCCACAGCCCAGCCTTGCCACAATTGCCGGAAAATCTGGGCTATGTCGTCTAGAGCTGACAACCGCAAACACCGCTGCGATCGAGACTGCTGGAATGTTAGCTGGGTTAAGCGCCGCTAAGGCGCTGGGGCGCTTTTATTTCCGTGATGAAATCGCTGACTGCGAGGCGTCGTAATAGACATACGCGGCGCCAGCATTCACCATCGACGTATCATCCTGCTTTCCGTTCACGCCACGGGCAGCGCTATTTTCCTTCGTCGCGCCGACGGCTAGCACTTGGCCATCGCCATCGAGCGCGGCGGAAATACCAAACTCCGCGGCGGACTTGGTGTTTGAAGCCTTCACGTAGGCGGCCGGGGTCCAGGTGTCGCCGCTGCGCTTATAGATGTAGACCGCGCCGGAATCCTCGGCTTTGCTGCCATTCATATCGCCATTAATACCCTTGGCTTCGCTATCTTCAAGATGCGAGCCGACCGCAATGGTATTGCCGTCACGGCTGATGGCCAGCGACCAACCGAATTGGTCGTTGATGCGCGCATTGAAAGCCTTCACGTACGCTTGCTGCGACCATTTGCCGTCTTTGCGCACCCACACGTACGCCGCGCCCGCCGAGCTATCGTCTGCTTCGTCATTGGCGCCCGCGTTGGGCGGCTGGATGCCGGGAAGGATAGCGTCTTCGTCGAAGGCGCCGGAGACAATGGTGTTGCCGTCATCGCTGATGGCGATCGAACACCCTAGTGAATCGCCGCGCTCGGCATTCGAGGCGGTCAGGCGCATCTGCTGTGCCCACGTCTTGCCCTTTCGCGTAAAAACGTAAACTGCTCCGCGCCCACCGTCTTCGTCATAGGTGCCCACGGCCAGGTCGTCGCCATTTCCGCTCAGACCCACGGAGTAGCCAAAGAGCACCCCGCGTGTCGTCGTGTTCCAGGGCTTTACGTACGCCTGTTGCGCCCAGGTGTCCCCATTGTGCGTGAAGACGAAGACCGCGCCGGAATCTGGAGCGTCTTTGTTGGTCTGGTCGCCGTTAATGCCGGCAGCGTTGCTGGGATCGCTGGTCTGGCTTACGGCAAGCGTGTTGCCGTCGCTGCTGAGCGAGACCGCGTAGCCGAACTGGTAGCCCACATCCGGTCCGCCGGTATTTGAAGGTTTGACGTAAGCCTGCTGCGACCATGTCGCGCCGCTGCGCGTAAAGATGTAGACGGCGCCCGCGCCCGACATGGAAGTATCATTCTGATTACCGTTGACGCCCGTGGCCGAGCTGCCTTCACCGGTCGATCCCACCGCCAGTACGCTGCCGTCGCTGCTGAGGGACATGGCGTTTCCAAACAGCGCGCCTTCCGCGGTGTTTGAAGCCTTGATGTAAGCCTGCTGTTTCCAGCCTTTGGCGTCGCGGGTGTAGACGTAAACAGCACCGGAATTGGCTGCCGCTACAGCCTTGCCTTTCGGCGGCGCGGGATTGACCCCTTTGGCCGCGCTGTCTTCGTTGACCGCACCCACCGCCAGCGTATTGCCATCTCCGCTGAGAGCGACCGCGCCACCAAATTGATCGTCCTTGTTGGTGTTCCATGCCTTGATATAGCCAATCGAGTTTGGCGACCAGGTGCCCGTTGGCGTCACGACCGCCTTGGGCGGCTCCACCTTGGTCTGCATTTTGTGCTGCGTTTGCGCGAACCCCGCGACGCTCAGACCCGCTGCCAACACCACCGCCGCTATTACAACTACACGCTTGCAATCGCTCATTTGCGCCACTCCTTGCGGTGACCTGACCACGCGACCGTACACCCATCCCCCGCCATGATGCAATGCTCCAGCCAGGTTCTTGAGTGCAGGGCGTTCCGGGCGGGTGCGGCAAACCCTCAAAGCCAACAACTGACGCTAGTCAAGCGAGCCACGGCTTCTCCGCCGCTATTGGCAAGAGATCGAGGCTGGCGGACCAATCACGCCCGCTAAACGGGATTTTCCGAAACTGCGATTCGGCGCGGCGCCAGTTTCCGAAAAGGCGACTTGTCGGGAGTTTCACAGAGCGGCGCTACAATAGGTCCCTTGAAACCTCATGTGACATTGCCGATGGCACCAAAAAGAAATACGTTGGATTGGACTCTGGAAGGGGCTTCCCTGGCGGTCCTGGTTGCGATCTTCGTCAACTTGGCTGCGCATTGGTCGGAGCTACCGGGTCGCGTTCCTACGCATTACGGAGCCTCGGGTAACCCCAATGCCTGGGGCGGCAAGAACGTTTTGTGGGTGTTGCCTATTGTGGCCGTGGGGCTGTATCTATTGCTTACGACGGCGGCTCGCTATCAACGGTTAATCAATTTGCCAATCAGAGTTGACCGGGATTTACCCGAAGTCAGGAAACTTCTGCTCACGATGACGATATGCATGAAGGCAGTCATGATGCTGATGTTGGCGTATATCAGTTGGGCGGGCATCAATACTGCGCTGGGGAGAGCGGAGGGCCTGGGCCGGATGTTCTTGCCACTTTTCCTTGCCGCGACTTTTGCACCGGTGATCTTCTTCACCCGCAAGCTCCAGCGCTACCGTGTGTAGAGAGAACTGCGGCGTGGCCTTAAAGGGAATGGTTCCGGCCACTTTCCGAAAAGAGGTGGGCGGGTGGCGCACCCCTTTCCAGCTTTAGACACCGCCGTCTAAGCAGGCTGATGCGCCTTGAGGAAGGAATGGATTTGGCGCACTGCCAGCGGAATCCGCTCTTTGGGCTCTTTCCAAGGGAAGATGCTCACTTCGGCTTTCGGCGCGAGCATCGCGCACTCCATGGCGACGGCGTAAGGGTGCGCGGGGACGTCGTCCGGCAGGACGAGGATTGGGTTTTGGCAGCTACGCACGAAATCGCGTGTCACGGTAAAGACGAAGTCGGGATTGGTTTCGAACATCCTGGTGACAAATTGGTCGGTCGTCTGCATCGTAATCTCGGGTCGCTTAGCGGTCAGCAACGGACCCCAGGTCGTCCAAAATGCGCCCGGGTACTTACGGTCGCGCATCTCCGGACGCCACCCCACGGGCTGCGCCAGCACAGCCGCAGCAATACGATCGGGGGCACGCTTCAAGAGACTCCAGATGAAAGGGCCGCCAATGCAAAAGCCCATCACCATGAACTTGTCGATGCCTAAATGATCCATCAGACCGAGCTGGTCGTCGGCGTAGGAATCCCACGGCCGGTCTACCTCGACAGGGCCGGTGGACTGGCCGCTAGGGGCATTGCGCAGGTCCGCTGTGATACAGCGATACTGCGCCTTGAACTCCTCAACGGCGTTGAAGGGCGAGTTGCCGGTGAAGAAGGATATAGTGGAGTTCAATCCCCCGCCTGGAAGCAGCATCAGCGGGAAACCGAACCCGGCCTCCTCATACCAGATACGAACGGGGCCTTTTTCGTAGAACTTGCCAGTTCCTCCCTTGCTCGCCTGCTGAGCAAATGCGCGTGGCAACGCGGCCGTTGCCGCTGCCGCGGCACTCGCTGCCAGTATGATACGTCTGGTTAAACCCATCGTCGGCGTCCTCCTTGGATCAGGAACACTTATTAGCGCGGTACAGGTTCGCCGCCTTTTACCGAATGCTCGTTATCCGAGACAAATGTAGACCATGTGCCGCAGACCGCCACAGCCATAATGAAATAAGGGGACTAATTTTGCGCCAGGACATTTGCGTGCGGCGAACGTACCGCAATAACTCCCGAATGTAAACCATGAGTCACCCTAAGTAGGACCGTTCCAACTCCCAAAAAACGGCCTTATCGGATACTAGCTTTCTGCCTGCGGCCACATTCCGAGAAGAGGACTTATCAGGACTTGGCCTAAGCGGGGACCAGAGCGTTGTGATTCCCCCGCAGTGATTTTCAATCGCGTTCAGTTTCATCCTTCGCCTTGAGTGGCTTGCACCGACTTCGATACTGTGAATGGTTTTATGGGCGACAGGACCTGGAGGCACAAAATCGAAATGCGACTCCGGTAGACGCCTGTAGGCTGTTTTCCGTGGCACTTGTCAGAGAAAAGTGAGGTGCAGGAGTAACTGGAAAGTGCGTTTGCAGCAAATCCGCCCTCAGATACCAGTCGAGTTTGCGCGTGAAGTGATAAGCCACTCCGCCGCCGAAAGCCTCGGCGAGCGAAACCTCCATTTGACATGGATGGCATCCGGCCGTTGTTGTAGTTGTCGGGAGTGTATAGCTGTCTCTTGCAAGAGCACCCCCGACAAATGCCTCCACAAAGGGCGTGAACTTCCCGACCGTAAGAGCGAGCCGAGGCCCCCCGAGGAAGGTGTAGACACTGCCTTTAGCGTGGCTGACCCCGCTATCGCAGAATCTGGCCAAAAAACATGCCAAAGCTGCGTATTGCTGTGATCCGTAGAGGCCGCTAAAGTCCCCAACAATACCGATGAATCGAAAGACCCTTACTCCAAGAGAGGCGTCCCACCCATTGAAATTGCCGCGGCTCGGAAGTATAGCCGGGGCAAGTAGCCCCGCTGGCCTAGGAGGTGCAGACAGGTGGCCGCTCGCGTATGCGTATCCGCCAGAAACAGCCGTGAGGAACGAATTATTCGTATTCTGAGCCATTCCCATCAGGGGCGAAAGAAGCAGGCTTAGAAGGGCCGCGCAACGTAACAGAAATAGACTCCGCATGGCTGGTCGCGTCTCCGTTTTGCGGTTTAGATTGTTAGCACCGGGATGGCGAATAACCCGGCGTCCGCATTCCAGCGGGGATTCGCCTACTTGAGTCTCAGGGTCAGCACACTTATACAGCCGAGACCCTTTCAGGAACCACATTTTTTCTGCTCAGGATCTTCTTAGATACTTCGTCATCGAGGTAGCCCAAGTCCTGATAAACGGGATTATCGGAGACTGGCAAGCAAGTACTGCACGTTCGAGAATCCGACTCATTAAGAGTTGACTATGCTAGAGGAGCTACCGTTGCCGACGCAGCCGTGTCGGTTGTTCAGGAAGGCGGCTCCAGCGAGGGCATCCAGGTGCATGTGGTATGCCGAGCTTCTTAAATTCGGCGTCTTGTACTTCGGAAACTCTGAGGGTCGCTTCCTGCTCATGCGTGACGATTTGAAGAAGAATCGTGTCACCGGCGTAAAACAGCCAGTCTTCAGGTAGGTGCAATACATCATAGGCGAACAGGTCACCGTCTGTTTCATTCAATATCGCTTCCATACTCCGGTCGTCGAGGACCCAACAAAACTGTGGCGAAAAACCATCGCCGCAAATGTTTTCCAAATCCTTTTCGCCCGATGCAAATGGAGAGAACCGCTCGTAGAACTCCCGCATCAATCTTTCGCTTTCGTCACCTTTGGCGAAGACGAAATTGACCGTAAATAGTGTCGCCCCAGCGGAACGGCAGAACTTTAGTACGCTGCGACTCTGATCCAGCGTAAGTGACCGGCTGTGCATGCCCGCTCCCACGAAGTTGATAAGCATAGAGGAATTGTAGCTAGGACTGAGAGTTGCCGCGACAGCCGGACGAGCCAGCTCCCGATAAACAGGATTTTCCGAATGTGGCCTTCAAGGAAATGCGCCAGGAAGCTCGGCAAAATTACCTTTTATGAAATTGGGAGCCGCCGCCAGAGGGGTTAGGACCTACCCGCACACAATCTGCCGGAAAATCTCCCACATCTCCAATAGAGCTGAGAGCCATGATCTTGCTGAAAACGAGACCGTAAAGGAACCAGCGGGGCTTCATATTTCAGGCCAGAAGGCGGGTATACTCCCGGCCATGTCAAAGTATCTTGGCAGAGACTTGCGCGACTTGCTTCAGTTCCTGTTGCGTCCCAGCCCAGCCACTGTCGGCACTAGTGTGGTGCTCGCCGTGGGTCTTGCTGTGATCTTCACTGCCGGTTTCACGGCGGGACTAATGATCATAACTGTGGCCTCAATTTGGGCAATAGGGGCTTGGCTGGTTTCCCCAGTACTTCAAAAGAAGAAACCGCAACCGATAATAAGTCAGAAACCAAAAGTAATCGAGAAGTACAGAATTGCGCGTCGCAGCTATCTATTTTGGCGTTGGAGTGTCCCATCGTTGTTCGCGCTCCTCCCGGTTGCTTTCTTAGTCGGGCATCTTTGGGGGAAGACCGCTCCCCCAGCTCCGCCGGTTTCAGCGGCCCTTATATTGCCCACTATGGGATGCGAAGTTGGCGTCCTCCCCATTCATCTTCCGCCTGCCTCAACAATTAACGTCATCCGGCTGAGCCCCGGCGTGTTGAAAGGAAACCCAAAGTTCCCGACTGTGGGAGTTTTTGAACACGTCGGTTCAAGTCCCATAAGGAGCAGAGATTGGCCGTCTAAGAATGAGGGAAGATATATGACGGATACAGAAAGGCGCAAGGTAATTGCTGCCGATGGTATTCCCCTCCCCTACTTTCTAAAGTGCGATATGACAAACAACGGTAATGTCACCTTAGAGGAAACCATCGCTACATTACTTGTTGATACGACAGAAAACGAAACGACAGAACGCCATAGATATAAAGTATCTTTTGACCCACTGCTTGCCGCACATAGTTTTCAGTTCTACTTAGTGCCAGTCTGTTCCGAAGGGGTGCTGCCAAGTTTGGTTCAATGGGATGACGATCCCAGGCAGGCTATGGTTCACGTTTTGGGCGAGGAACAATCTCGCAAGGTTTCATTAAGAATAGAAAAGCGCGCATCTCCGTTTGATCTTTTTCTGATGTCTGGGGTGTCGCTGTTTGTATGGAACGATATTAAAAATTGCTCCGGTTGGTGATTTGACAGCAGCTTTTATGCCGCTGGTTCTGCTTGTTGCGCGGTGAGCTCTTTATACTCAAGATTCGGAGTATTGATTAGCTTGACGATGGTATCGCTGAAAAGATACGGATGCCCCGACAACTAATTCCACCCGGACCTTGGTGGCCCCAAGCCGCCGACCTGATTAATTCTTCTCAACTCCCTTACGATGGGTTCACTGAGTAAGCCAGCGACTGACTCCCCCATGATGTGAGCAGGTCCCTCTGCGGCTCTGGCTGAAGCTGTAGCTTCCGTCCCGACACTGCGCACTTGCTCCCTTTGGCACAGTGCTCGACTTCTTTGGCGATTGGACGCGCTGGCCACTACTGTTCGTGTAAGAGCGCGGCTTGGAGTTTTCTTCAGAGGATGCGCCTGAACTAGCGGGGGGAGTTCCCGACTTCGTATCGGTGGGTTTTGCTTTGGCCCTTGATTTCTGCTGGGCTTCATTTGGTGTAGGCTGCGTTTGCTGTGTCGCCTGTGGATACGACTGCAAGGGCGAAATCACGAGCCAAAGAAGTACGGCTATGCCTAGCCATTTTCTTTTCACGTTTTGGCTCCTTGACGACTTATCGGGACAGGTATTTACTGACTGCTACATATCCTGAATACGAACTAGGGTCAAGTGTTATCAAACTCTGTGAGCCAGGAGGTGATCCATGGCATCCGACGAACGAAAAATCAAGGCATCAGTCGAGACAATGGCCTACTACAACATGGTGCTCACCGAAGCCATTTTCCAGTTGCTTGAAGAAAAGGGGCTGCTGACTCGCCGAGAAGTCAAGGACCGCATCGACAAGCTAAAGGTTGAGACGAAGCTGAGCTTCCAAATGCTTCAGTAAGAGTCTCGCCGCCTATTTCGTGGCGACTTTCGCGCACTTCCCATCAACGATGCCTGCACAGTTCTCCGGTTGAAATGGGCCGTCGATGTGTCGGGCTGACGTGCCGTCCTTGCCCGAAAGATAGAAGTACACCGAACCCGATGAGTCTCCCAAAACAATTGGCTTGATCTTGCCTTGAATGGCCCAGTGCGGAAAGCTGCCGACCGGAGCGCCGTTTGTGGTCCGCAGCCCCGCAGCAGCGAGTTTTGCATTGTGGTCGTACAAAAACGTATACCAGGGAATATCATCCGCCAGAACCCGGCCAAGGTTCAGCCGCGCTGCAATCGAGACTCCGAAGACGATTCCGAGACTGAGAGAGATGAGCACTTGGGTCCACCTGATTTGCATTTACCGACCTCCACGGTCCTTTGGCCGTTCGACCTCCGATTAGCAGTTGCACGGTACGGGTGATACGAACCAAAGTCCAGTTTTGAGTAGTAGAATATCGGCTGCCCGAAACATGAGCGAACTTTCCCCTGCTGAGATTCAGATCGCCGCCGAGGTGGTGCACTCGTTTCAGGCAACTAGGCAACCCACACCTAGACTTCCACTCCTCAAGATAGCCAAGCAACTGGATACTCTCGAAAAACTAAGTAGATGGTCAATTCTGAGGCCCCTAGACAACAACAAATATCTTCCATTGGCCCTCGCGTTTCATTACTGCGGTGATGCTAAGGCGCTTGCCGTCGCAAAGCTGTCAGTTCAACTCGTAGCTGACGTTCTGAAGACGATGCTTGAGAACAGCGACGAAGAAAATAAGCAGTACCTTCTTTTAGACATCGAACAGTCAGCCAGAGAAAGGTATGGCTCAGTTGAACCGGACAAAATTTGGCTGGGCCTCTACTTGGGTGATGAATTTCGGCTTTGTTCAAGGTGGGGGGCTCAACCCTTTGAAATACGGACAGTAAGTATCAATGAACACGTGATCGAGATTGAAAGCACTGACACTCTCTGGGATGAGTTCGTCAAGGATCGTACCGGCTGGATACGAGGACAACTACGAGGAACTCCGACTGCTTCCCATTATGGCTTTTTCCCGGGTGAAGATGAGGACCGGATCACGACTATCAACTCGAAAAAAGTATTCGTCGTACATGGTCACGATGATGCCATCAATGGCAGTGTGGCGGACTTCCTTCAGGAATTGGGCCTAGACGTCATAATTCTTCAGGAACAGCCAAATAGAGGTCAAACAATCGTTGAAAAACTTGAGGCGCATTCTGGCGTCGGCTTCGCAGTTGTGATCTTGACGCCCGATGACATCGGTTTCGCCGCAAAGGAGCCTGATAAAGCCAGGAAACGAGCACGCCAAAACGTAATTTTGGAGTTAGGACTCTTCATCGGCGAGCTCGGGCGAGAGCGAGTCTGCCCCATATACGCTAACGACCTTGAACTACCCTCGGATATTCACGGTCTTCTATATATTCGCTATGACGAAGAAGGAAAGTGGCGTTCCCAATTGCTCAAGGAAATCACCGCTGCCGGGATCGAAACCATTTCACCCGAGCGTAGCGCGACAGGAAGAACGTCTTGATAGGTTAATCTGAAGTTCCCTGCCGAACCCCGGACGAAAGCCTGACTTGACTATCAGGAAATAGTATCCATGAGCTTGGAAGGCCTAACTTGAAGTGCGTGAGCCAGCTTGACGATATTGATTAGGCTCACATTTCGCTCCCCGCGTTCTACACTGTCAACTAGGCGGTAAATGGCCTGCTGACTAAGGCCCCAAACCACGAACTAGACGCTCGATAGAAACCTCAAACACGTAAGCTATGCGAAATAGCGTCCTGACTGAAATGGGCCGCCCAGCCTCGATCTGCTGCCAGTGCCGCGCTGAGAAGCCAAAGGAAATCATATCTTCCTGGCTGTATCCACGCTTTCGGCGGAACTCCTTAACTCGCAGTCCCAGTGCGCGGAAGAATTTCTCTTGATCCTTCACGCATGAGGTTGTAGGTTCCTACCAGCAAAAACACCACGAGCAGATTAGCTGGACGGTTATGGCAGGCGACAACCCGTATAAAGACTTATCTGAAAAGTGGGTGCGGGACCTGGAGCTGTTGACCGAAACAATTAAGAGATTCCCTGCTTCTCCACGCACCCGCAGAGATCGGTTTAACCACATCGCCGCCGAAGTGCTCGGGACTATTGGGGTCGCTTTGGCGTTCGCTCTGTCTGGCTATCTCGGCTATCTAATACTAAGCGAGCCCCGTATTCACACATGGCTAATCAGAGTTTTCAATCGGCCTCTGCCTTGGTGGGTCCGCATGATTCTTTCGTCGCCGCTGTATGTCCTCTTGCTCAGTTTCATATGGTCCAGCTTCAAGCTAAAAGACCCTGATGAACGGAAGCGAGCGCGAATGATCGCCCTCGTTTTGGCTTTGGTGATTTTAGCGGCCTACCTTTGGGGTCGATACATCAACCTGCGGGATGTGTTGGACAATCCAGAATATCCATAATCCCACCACTCCATTGATCCCTACTTAATGCGTTTATTGTCGTATTTACTGCCAGAAATTATCGAATTTAAAAACCTTGCCGGGGCTGAAGCATGCTTATTGACAGGCTCTGGGACTCCCAAAGACGGAAGCCGATTTGATTTTAAATAGTTAGCGCAGATCGGCACAGAGCAGCGCAATCGACGTAAAATCTGCCGTAAATCCTTCGCAAATTAAAGTATTTTTGCGTACCCTGCGGATTGCTCTTGACACCATTTTTCTATTGTGGCATATGCTGTGCCATAAGTAAGAACGGCTCTGCCAGATGTTACAAGCATCCGACAGAGCCTAACTTCAACCGTGAGGTAAATCACGATGGAAGCTACACCGAATCTATCAGCGGGTCATTTCCACAGCAAGGCAGTCAGCTCTAGCAAGGATAGACACGAAGCACTAACCCGGGCCGTCTCGGGTCAATCGTTCAGCAACTTTCCAGCGATCTTTCAGGGATTTATAGCCAAAGGGATTCCTGAATCTGAGATCAAACCGCGTGAGAACGTCTTTACCTTTGACGCATGGAAAGCATTAGGCCGCGTTGTGCGGCGTGGCGAACATGGCGTCAAGGTTGTCACGTTCATTGATTGCAAGAGCAAAGAGCTAGACCCCGACACTGGTGAACGGAAGCTAATCCGCCGTCCGTGGACTACAACCGTATTCCACGTCTCACAGACAGACCCACTAAAAGGGGGCGCGCAATGAGCGCCCCTTCCCTGCCATTCCCTCAGTCTCTTGCTGAGAAGTACAGGCCGCAAACGGTTGCTGATTTTGTCGGTCTGGATAAGCCGAAGAGGATACTGGCTAAGTTTGCCGCGCAGCCTTACCCGTCAGCTTGGCTCTTTGTCGGGCCATCCGGCGTAGGTAAAACGAGCATGGCACAAGCGCTGTGCTCGCAAGTCAGAGGCGAGTTAACCCATATCCCAAGTCAGAAGTGTACTGCGCAAGCAATCGAAGAGGCTTGCTATCACTGCCACTTTATCCCGCTGACTGGCGGCTTCCACGTGGTCTTAATTGATGAGGCTGACAGGATGACACCTGCCGCACAATTGGCTCTATTGAGCAAACTGGATGCAACGGCATTCCCGCCGAATACCATATTCATCTTTACCTGTAACTCCACCGATGGCCTAGAGCCGCGTTTCCTAAGCCGATGCCGAGTAATTGAATTTAGCTCCTACGGTATGGCGGGTGAGATTGCCAGCTACCTAGACGCCATCTGGCACTCCGAAGGTGGTAACGGCAATTCGCCAGACCTGGCACGGCTTGCGAAAGAATCTCGGAACAATGTGCGAGATGCGCTGATGAAACTCGAAATT
>Ga0206953_1091_pt1 | contig 17336 bp, 17 predicted proteins | sample Alteio_BWOrgHeat_36_FD_152977 | JGI IMG/M metagenome (GOLD analysis project Ga0206953, IMG submission 152977) | Enriched cells from forest soil in Barre Woods Harvard Forest LTER site, Petersham, Massachusetts, United States -... | ecosystem: Environmental > Terrestrial > Soil > Temperate forest >...
CGCCATGACTTTCTACGATCACCGGGACTTTGCCATGGTGGACGTCATCCGCCTGAATTGTTCAAAGGGAGCCACGCTTGCGGAGTGGACAGCGCTTCGCGGGTTTGGGCGCGAGGAGGTGATGGCCATCGGCGACAATTTCAATGATCGCGAGATGCTGGAATTTGCGGGCCTGCCCGTGGTGATGGCAAACAGCATTCCCGAGTTGAAAACCCTGGGATGGCGGCAGACCCTTTCCAATGATGAGGGCGGCGTGGCCGCCGCTATTCACGAGCATGCGCTGGGGAATTTCTAGTGGCAGATCTTTACAGACAAACCGGAGTTCGACGCGCACGGAAAGTGAAGACGCTGCTGGCCGTGGCGGCACTGCTTATCGCTGTGACCGCGGCGCAACCAGCGCGAGCCGATTACGCCGTGCTGCGCAGCGGGCAGCGTCTGCACATCACGGGCTGGCAATCTCTGGGAGATACGGTACGGCTGGATTTGACCGGAGGCAGCGTAACCATCAGCGCAGCGGAACTTTCGGGTATCGAGCCGGAGGAGATTTTTGGAGCCAGCGCGGAACGTGCCCCGGAAGTGCCTTATGCCGCACAAATTCGCATCGCAGCCGAGACTTACGGTGTCGATCCCGGGCTCGTCGCCAGCATCATTTCCGCGGAGTCTAACTTCAACCCTCGCGCCATCTCCAGCCGATCGGCACTCGGGTTGATGCAGTTGCGGCCAGAAACAGCGACACAAATGGCGGTGCGGAATGCGTTTGATGCAAAACAAAATATCGACGGTGGAACACGATATCTGAAGCTGCTTCTCGATCGCTACGGGCAAAACGTCCCGCTAGCGCTCGCCGCCTATAATGCCGGTCCCAAGCGAGTGGATTTGTATCGCGGGATTCCACCCTTCACTGAAACCCGCACATACATCAACCGGGTGATGACGAACTTGCGGAGTCTGCCGAGCTTCCCGGAGTTATTCCCCGGATCTACCAACCAGACCCCTCCGAACTTCATTCAAGTCGGGCATTCCAGTCAGGCAGTCAACTCGGACATCAACGCGGGACAGCCAACAGGCGGGACAGCCAAGTAGCGCAGCCAAGCCAGTCAACCAGTAGGCGCGGCAGGCGACTTCAAACGACGTTTGGTCTAGTTCTGGGGAGCGGGAACGGGCTGAGGAGCGATGGGCATGGTGCCGGGTAAGGTTCCGGGCGAATTCGGGGATCCATTAACACCGCCCGGAAGGGCGGCGGGATTCGGTGCCGCACCAGGCTGGGCTGGGCCATTGAGACCGGGAACGACAACCTGCTGTCCTGCCGCGCCGCCGGTGGCATTCAAAAGAGGATTCCAGATAAACTCCCACTCGAAGTATGTTTTCCCGCCCTGATAGACCGTTATCGAAGACTGCTTGACTTTGCTGGCCACGCCGATCACCGATCCGCCAAAGACAGGCGAATCGACGGCCTGGAGCGGAGCAGGCTGCGCCGAACTCAGCAGCGAACTCTGGGAGTTCTGGCCACTCAAGCCGAATTGTGGCGCACCAGATTGCTGGCCCGATGGCGAGCCGTTTTGCTGGCCGGGCTGGGCACCACTTTGCTGACCCGTCGTCGAGGGTTGCGTGCCGCCCGCCATCCCCGGGTCCGGCTGGCCGAAAACTTGACTGGCAAAGCCCGCGGCTCCGCCCGCCATCTGTCCCGCGAACGCAGCAGAGACCGCCATCTCCTGCAAGCTATGAAAGTGGACGCTGCCTACGAGTTGGCCGGCAGGGGTGACATAGATCAGCCGCCACTTTCCGTCGGCGCTCATGGGCTCGTTGTAAGTCTTGCGAAGAAAGTGAACTCCGACGGCATTCGCCTTGGAGAGATCTTCAAGGCTGGCGGGGTATTTTCCGTTTTTCTGATAGTAAAGACGAATCGCCCGCACGTACTGATTGCCACGCCAAATTGCCTCCTGCTCGCGCAGTCGGCGTCCCTGGGTGAGAATATTGGGCGCGGCAGCAGTCGCCAGCAGGAGCATCGTGGCGACCAGAAAAATCGCGAGCAGCACGGCATAGCCTGCTTCGGGGCGACGGCCCATGCGGCTTGATTTCAAGACGGGGTAGGCTCCTCCATAGTCAAAGTGGCGCGGCGCCCCGTGCTGGTCTCCTCAAGCTCAACGCTGCTATTGCCGATCTGCATCAGGCGGAAACGTCCGAGCAAGACCTCGCCGACGGCCAATACGTAGACGTTGTCTCCTTCGATAAAGAAAGCTCTACGCGCACCTGTCTGCGCGTCTGTCACATAACCGTAGAAAGTGGCCGGTACAACCAGCGGCGCAGGACCCTGAGGTGGGGCTGGCCCAACTACAGGCGGCGGCGCGGCAGCGACAGGCGCGGCGGAAACCGGCGGCGGAGCCGAGGAGCTGAAAATGTTTCGATGCGAACCCTCGTACTGAAGCTTCTTCAGACGATCCAGCAAGTCCAGGCGCAGCGCCGGATTTTCCACCGCGATGGGACGAAAGTTCTCGTCGGCCCTGGAGACCACCGAAGTGACCTCAGGGGACCGGGTCGCTCGATAGACGATGAACAAGAAGACTACGAGCAGTGCGGTAAGGAAGACGATCTGATTTCGGCGGTTTGACATATCAAGTGCGAAAATAGGTGCGTAGTTGGAGATTCAACTTCAATTCCCCTCCCGCACCGGAAGATCCCAGGGATAGGCCATCCAGAACGTAGAAAGTGTCGGTATGCTGCAAGGCATTTATGAAACGGACCACACTGGAATAATCACCATCTACGACCGCGGTTATTTCGACTTCGGTTACGCCGCGCTTGTCCGTCTGATGCTGGCGAAAATTGAGATTCTCGGTCTGCAATCCGGCGCCGCGAGAGAGCGAGCCAAAATCGGCAACGACCGAGGAATACCCAGAAGCGGCAGGCCTGAAATTCTGCTTAAAAAACACGTCACACTGCTGCTCGACCTGGGGCAACGTCTTACGAATGGTCTCGGCACGAGTAATATCGGCAGCCACCAACGCATGCTGCCGCTTGAGCGCATTCAATTCGGACTGCGGCGCCCGGTTGGCGGCGGCCATCTGCCAGTTAATGCCAATCAACAGGATGTCGGCAGCCACAACGATGCCCAGGATGACGCGGATAATCATTTTGGTTGTCTTAGACATGGGCTTTAGCTGGAGGAGTAGCGCGCGATCAATCCCATCACGACCAAGTCGGCGTCTCCAGGCCGGCCGGCGCGACTTTCCCCAAGGACCTGAATATCGGAAAATTCGCGGGAATCTTCGAGCGCTCTCAGAAATTTCAATTTGCTTTCGTCGTTCCTCGCTCCTATCGTCAACTTCAATTCGACGTGATCCTCAGCCAGCTTGGGTTCGATGCTGACGATGCGAACTCCATCGGGCAAGCTGCGTTCCAGATCCATAAAGATTTGCGTCCAGGGAAAAGCCCGCTGTGCAATCAGACCATTCAGGAAGCCCGAAAGTTCCCGCCGCTGAACTGTTTCGGGGCGGTTGAAAAATGCCTCCAGATCGGAGCGATGCCTCCGAAGCGTTTGCATATCGCTTTCGATTCGCGCCTGTTCCACTCGAATAGCGGTATTGGCGCGCCGCACGCTGTAAACGTGCCACGAAAGGAGAGCCATGGCGATCAGGCCCACGCCGCCGACGGCGATGGAAAAAACCGCGAATCGCCGATTGCTGGCGAGGGGCGAACTGGCTAGGTTGAGGCGTACTCTCATATCATCGCATCCGGAATCAGGCTCCGCTCAAGAGCCCCGATAAAGCGACCAGCCGACCAGGGCGTCGAGTTCGCGCTCCACCAATGGGCGCAATTCGCTGCTAATCTGACCTTCACTGGCGGCGGCGCTAAGCAATCCCCCAACCGGGCAGCGCAGTTCCCGCTCCAGCGGCTCGCGAAATTCGTCGATGCGGCCGGCTAAGCCGGCCAGACCAACCATGGAAATTGGCTCCCGCCACGAATCCTGATAGTACGCGGCAAGGGGATAAATCTCGTCCAGCAAGGCCTGCGGCGTAATGTCGGCTTCCTCGGCCGGAAGATCGACGCAACGATAGCCGCAAAGAACGCCCTCGCGAACAATCGCCGCAGTCATGGCCTTACCGGAAATTCGGGCCAGGAGCGCGGCTTTGTGATCATTGAGCAAAGGAAGCGCCGCAAGGGCGGAACTCATCACGACACCGGGAGCCATGCCCACCGATTCCAAAAGCTGCTCGTATTCTCGCACAATCCGCAGCCGGGCCAAGGCGGTGACAATATCCACACCTTCTTCGCGCGCGGGCTGTCGCATAAAAGAGATCACGGTCTCGTCGGTTTCAAACGGAACGCTCTTTTTCAGGCGCCACCGCAGCAGCGGCAAAGCTTCATCCGCCGAGCGAGGAAAAACGTCGAAGTGGAGAACAAACACCCGAATGACGGGGTCGGGCAAGAATAACGCGACATCCTTCGTCTTGGCGCGCAGCCGGCCGAACACCGTGCTCATTGCGGCACGGACCTCCCCGGAATTGACCAGATTCGTTTCCACGGCGCTGGGCTTTATCGAGCCCGGAGAGAGCGGCTCGATGGCAAAGGACTCGATGCCACCGCCCGCGCGCGCCCAACGCGCCGCGGCAATATATCCGGCGGCAATTTCGCAAGCGATCAACGGGTGCGGTGCGACGTCCAGCCACTGTACAAACCGGCGGATGCCTTTGCTCCGATAGATTCCGTTGCGAATTGTCTCAGCGGTCGTCATCGACAGTCGATTGCTCTCCGAGAGTTCCCCCGACTACTCCGCGCAGCTATGCGCCGCATCGCCCGGGCTATTCGATAAAGGTGACCTTATTGATTTCTTTCAACGTGGTGACCCGCGTCCGGACTTTTTCCAGCCCCGAATCGCGCAAGAAGGTCATGCCCTCTTCGCGGGCGGCGCGCTTGATCTCCGAAGTCGGACGGCGGCCCACGATCATTTCACGGATGTGGTCCGACAGGTCCAGGAGTTCGGTGATGGCCGTGCGCCCGTGATAGCCGGTGCCGGAACATTCCAGGCAGCCCGTTCCTTCAGCAAAGGTCACCGGACCCCACACCTCGGGATCGAGACCCGCAGCAACCAAAACGTCGGGAGGATAATGCACCGGCTTCTTGCAGTTTTCACACACCACGCGAACCAACCGCTGAGCCATGATGCAATTCAGCGACGACACAAAATTGTAAGGCTCGACGCCCATGTTGATGAATCGACCGATCACATCGGTGACGTTATTGGCATGCACGGTCGTAAACACGAGGTGGCCGGTCAACGCCGATTGAATGGCAATCTGCGCGGTCTCTTCGTCGCGAATTTCACCCACCATAATCTTGTCGGGATCGTGCCGCAAAATCGAGCGCAAGCCGCGGGCAAAAGTCAGCCCTTTCTTTTCGTTCACGGGTATCTGCGTAATTCCCCGCACCTGATATTCCACCGGATCTTCAATGGTGATGATCTTATCCTCATCGGTCTTGATCTCGTTAATGGCGGCGTAAAGAGTTGTGGTTTTACCGGAACCGGTGGGACCCGTGACTAACACCATGCCGTAGGGCTCTCGAATATAGCGGCGGAATTTACGCAAATCTTCATCCGAAAAGCCCACGACTTCGAGGCTGAGATTATGGAATTTTTCGGACAGCGTCTCCTTGTCCAGGACGCGGAGCACGGCATCTTCCCCATGGATGGAAGGCATGATGGATACGCGGAAATCCACAAAGCGGCCCTTATAGCGCACGCGAAAGCGGCCGTCCTGGGGCACCCTGCGTTCCGCAATATCCAACTCGCTCATCACCTTGATCCGGGAGAGGATCGTGGAGTGCCATTCCTTGGAAATGGGAGGCATCGCGTAGACGAGAACGCCATCGATACGGTACTTGACCACGACCTCCATATCGCGCGCTTCGATGTGGATGTCACTGGCGCGCCGCTCGAGCGAGGTGAAAATTACAGTATCCACAAGCCGCACGACGGGGCTGACGCCGCCCTCTTCCGTGAGCCGCTCGGTAAAGAGCGCCTCTTCGCTTTCCTCCTCATCCTGAACAACCTGAAGAGTGAATGCTTCCGTGGCCTGCTCGAGCACACGTTGCGATTGCTCGGTACGCTTGAGCAGATCGCTGATCTGCGTGGGCGTGGCTACTTTCAAAACCAGCTTCTTCCCCAGCAACAGGGGTAATTCATCGCTCAATAAAATCTGGGTAGGATCGGCCACGGCGACGATCAACTGGTTCTCCCGGGCCTCGAGAGGAACAAAATTGAAGCGGAACATCAGGTCAGCGGGGATGCTGCGAAATAGTTCCGGATCGATGCGCGCCTCATTGAGATCGACAAACGGGCAACGGTAACGTTCGGCGGTGCGCCGGCTGCGCTCGCGTTCAGCCTGAACGTCCTGGAGCGCCGAGGAGGCCACATTGTAGTCGCTGGTTCCCATGAGCAATAATTCCGCTTAGCGCTAGCCGGGTCCAGCGCCCACCGAGAAGGAAAAAATGGGCAGGTAGAGCGAAATCAATATGAAGGCTATCATAATCGCCATAAACACCAAAATCGCAGGTTCCACAACTGCGATGAGAGTTCCGATCCGCTGGTTGGTTTCATCCTCGTAAAATTCTGCGACGCTGGCGAGCATCGGCGCGAGGGCCCCACTGGCCTCCCCCACCTCGATCATCTCGATACCCATCGCCGGCATGAGCCCCATGCTTCCGAGGGCGGTATGTAAAGACTGGCCCTCGCGAACGAGCTTGGAAGCGCCATCGATGCTGCTAGAAATCAGCCGACTGCGCACCGAATCCGCCGAAGTGGCCAGCGCGGCAACCAGGGGTGTGCCGCCCGCAAGCAAAGTGGATAGCGTACGGCAGAATTGCGCAACCTGGAATTTGATCCAAGTCTCCCCGATCAACGGCATCTTCAGCTTGATGCGGTCGACGGAAGTGCCGCCGTTGTCCGTTCGCGACCACAAGAAAACAGCCAAGGCAGAGCAAATCAGCAAAGCGCCAGCCGCGAGGACATAAAAACGATAGCTAACGGTGAGCGTCAAGAGCAGGCGGGTCACGGTCGGTAGTTGCACATTCATGTCGGAATAGAGTTTTGCAAATTGAGGGACGACATACGTGACCAGGTACGTCACGATCAGCGTGGCAACGGTGATCAGAATCACAGGGTAGATCAATGCGGCGGCTAATTTCTTCCGGATGCCCGAAGAGACTTTCTGATAGGCAATATAGTGGTCCAGAACACCAGAAAGGTTGCCGCTTTTTTCGCCCGCCAGAATGGAAGTGACATAAACCTTGGGAAAGAGTCCCTGCTGCCCAAGAGCCTCAGACAGCGAGGCCCCTTCACGGACGTTGTCGCGAACATCCTTTAGCAGCGGTTGCAAGGTGGGCGAGGCGGCGCGCTCTGCGAGCAGGTCGAGAGCCTTCAATATAGGCAGGCCCGCCTTGACCAAGGTATTGAATTGCTGGTTAAAAATCAGAAAGTCGCCGCTCTTGAGAACCCGGCTCTTTTGGGCGCCCATGGTGTGGCTGAGCAAGCCGCCCCGGCGCTGCACCGAATAGACAAATAGACCACGATCGGAGAGCTTCTGGCGAGCCTCGGACACCGACTGCGCGGCCTCTACGTGCGAAAAGACGCGCCCGGCCGGGTCAGCCACTTTGCACACAAACTCTGCCATGGCCTCAGTCTACCTTATCCACTGCCAGACAGAAAACGGACCTGCAGGCGGATGTTCTTGGGCTGAACCGGTTCCTGAGACTCAGGGACCCTGCGAACGCGCCTGGTTCGATTCATCCACGATGGCAATGCCAGCGGGCGCCTGAAATCGGAAGAGCGAGTCAGCGAGGGGCACGTTCTCCCGCCAATTTCCGAAGCGGTACTCCAGCTCAACGCCTCCCGGCTGGAGGATGCGCACATCCGCCAATTCACCTGTCTCCGGATTGACTTCGAGAAGCACCTGGTCGAACTGTTGATCGAGGGGAGCTATAGGACTCTCGACGTCGTTCTCAGCCTGAGCTCCACCGGATTTCAATTTCTCGCCTCGAGGGCGGCAACTCAATATCACATTCCCTCGTGTCGCCGGATTATTCACACTGACATCGACGCTTTCGCAAAGCTGAGAGAGTTTGGCCTTGCCCGTAAGCAAGGCGAGTGGAGTTCGCCAATCCGTACTTTCCTTGATGGGAGCGCGGGTTACGGTGCGGTCGGAAGGGACATAAAACCAGACCATCTTGCCATCGGAGACAAAAAGTTTTCGTTCGGGAGCTTCGTATTCCCAGCGCATACGACCGGGCCGGCTGAAGTAGACGGTTCCCGACTCCGCCTGCAAACCTTGACGGCTATCACTGTATCGTTCGAGGAAAATTGCCTGCAGCGTTTTGGCGTCGTGATAGCGAGCCTCTAAAGCACGAGCGACCGGGGCAGCCTCGGGACTTACATTGCCTCGAGCCGATGTCGTCACACCGGCAATCGCCAGTGAGCCGGCGAGCAGGAAAGCCGCCCTCTGCTTCATGGCTACAAGTCTAGCAGAGTGCTCCTCGGCGAGCGGAGCGCTGGCCGCCGCGTTGCTTAGGGGCTTATTGGATGGGAGGATCACCGGCCCCGGCAGCAACAGCCAGATTCTGCCGGATCACAGCGCTCTGGTCGGTGTAGAAGTGACGATCACCGGTTGTACCAGGGGCGACTGGGTCAGCGTTTACAGAAAACGCCTGAACGTTGCCATTGGCGTCGGTAACTAACACGGTGTATGTGAAGGTGTATCCAGTTTTCGTGCCCGCGCTCAAGACGGAGTCGATCAGACCCGCCTGCGTCGCGTCGGGGATTGTCGGAGAACCTCCGAGATTGGCCAGCGTCATAGAAAAGCCGACTCCATAAGTTGTGTTGTAAACCGTTTCGGCCGTTGCGATGTTTCGCAGGTTCGCGACGGATGCGGCTTCATTTGCACGCATCTTCGACCGAATGAAATTGGGAATGGCGATGGCGGCGATAATAAGAATTACCGCGACGACGATTAAGAGCTCAATGAGCGAGAAACCAGCACCATTCTTCCGGGTAGTTCTTTGTGCGGTTGACGATAACATTTTGACCTCGCAGCTTGCTCCACAACGCTTTGATCAGCGTTTTCCAAGATAACGGGAGGGAGCCTCGCTCCCTCCCGCCACTGAATACTTAGCCGATTGGGGTGCTGGCAACCGTCGCGCCTGAACCCGAGACGTCCGCACGGATCACGCCGGATTGGTCGGTGAAGAACATGCGCTGTCCGGTCTGTCCGGCGGCGACAGGTGTCGCGGTAAGGGTGTAGACCTGGTTGGCGCTGGCGGCCGTATAAGCGAAGCTGTAGCCGCTCTTGGTCCCCGCGGACAAGACCGAGTCAATCAAGTCTGCCGAGGTCGAGCTGGCCGTGCCGCCAGCAGCGATCGGACCGAGGTTCGTAAGCGCTGCCGGGAAGGAGCCGTAGCTCGTAGAGTAGGCAACGCAGGACGTATTGATGGTTCGCAGCGAGCCAACCGCAGAAGCCTCATTGGCGGCCATCTTCGACCGCAATAGGTTGGGAATGGCGATGGCGGCGATAATCAAAATGATCGCCACAACGATCAAGAGTTCGATAAGTGAGAAACCCTTTTGTTTGTTCCGCATGACTTCTCCTTGTAATTAAAATCGCACCGAGGCTACGCGAATATGGATGCAACCCCACTACCAACCCAAGCAGAGGAGGTAACTGATGTAATACAAAAGCTACAACTCCAGCAGTTGCAACAGATGGATGGTGGCAGTGCGAGCAGGGTGGCCGCCCATAAGGCAGAAAATACCCCGATCCAAGGTAGTCCTGCCAAAAAACGTCACGTAATTGAGCCGAAAAAAGTCAGATTGCAGTCTTTCTGTACAGATCGGGCAGCGGATCTGAGCCGGAGCGTAGCAACAAATCAGAATCGTCCGAGCGATTCATAACCGAATAAACACCCGCCGCTCAGAGTATTGGGCCAGGTTGTTGTTCGGTAGCGCGGTTCTCCTTACACTTACCTGAAGCACACTGGCTTCGCAGCACTCGGCGTGTCAAAGAACTAAGATTGCGTTGAGTTCTTCTAAAGGGTGGACTTCCTTGATGGAAAGATTGAAGCGTGTGGTCTCTACGACCGGCTTTATCGTCGTAGCCGCATTTATTTTTCGAATGGCGTATTGCTGGTACTCCCTGGGAATCCGTGGGGCCACATTACCGGACAATCTCGCTTATGGGGGAGAAACCGGTGCAATAGCGGCCGCAATCGCTTCGGGACGCGGATTCAGTTCGCCGCTGCCCAGTATCCCGTCGGGACCAACGGCCTGGCTTTCCCCAATTTACCCCTATTTACTTGCGGGCATTTTTAAACTCTTCGGAATTTTTAGTTACAAGTCGAGTCTGACTATTCGCACCATCGACATGGCGTTTTCCGCATTCGTCTGCTGGCCGGTGTATGCCATCGGAACGCGGTCATTCGGAAAAACAGTGGGGACTGCATCCGCATGGTTCTGGGCGATTTTGCCGGATGGAATTTTCTACTCGGTCATTTGGGTATGGGATACGGCGCTGGCGGCACTGTGCATGACTCTGCTCTTTGCGGCGACGTTACAGATACGCGGGCGCAGCAAACTATCATGGTGGATTGGCTATGGCGCACTATGGGCCTTCGGGGCCATGGTTAATCCGTCGGTGCTTTCGGTGCTTCCCTTTCTGGCGCTGTGGGCCATCTGGCCTTTGCGGCACCAGTTTGCCGTGGCCGCTAAGCTGACTCTGGCCGCCGCAGTAATTTTTGCCGTTGGCATCACGCCATGGACCGTGCGCAATTACGTGGTGTTCCACAAGCTCATTCCGCTGCGTTCGAACTTTGGACTTGAGTTGTGGCTGAGCAACGGCCCTCTGGTGCCGGATACCTTTGCGGGATACCTGCACCCGACCGACAACCCCGAGGAAGCCGCGAAGTACCTCCGCATGACGGAAATTCCTTACATGGAGGAGAAGCAGAGTGAAGCATTGGCGTTCATGCGCACGCATCCCCGGGATACTCTACGATTCTTCTTTCGCCGCTTTGAGGACAACTGGATCGGAATGTGGGACGCGCCCGCAGATCTGTGGAGATATATGCCCGCGTCTATGAAGTTGACTCTGGTCTGGAATTGCCTGTTCTCACTGTTATCATTCGTCGGCGCCTTGTTTGTGCATCGGACACGAAACGAGTATGCGCTGCCGTTTACCTCGTTTATGCTGTTTTTTCCCGTCGTGTTTTACGTTACGCATACGAGCGGACGTTATCGATACCCCATGGACCCCATCATGGGATTACTCACCGTGTTTGCGATAGCGTACCCGCTATCTCTTATCGCCAAGCGTAGTCCCGTGGCGGAGCGGCCGGTCGAATCCGCTGTGGGAGTAAGCTAGGACTGCGCCCTCTCTAAACCTCACCTCAGGTGATGTTGTATTTTTTGACGTAATGGCGATAGGAGCGGTACGACATTTTAAGCAGTTCCGCGGCGCGCGTGCCTACACCGCCGGAAGCTTCCAGCGCGGCCAAGAGGTAAGCACGTTCAGTATCCTGAATGTAATGTTCTAAATCGATTCCGCCTTCCGGCAGATCGGGCTTCCCGTTCCTGGGACTCCCGACAGCGCGACCACCCGGGACGCCGTAACGGATTTTTTCAGGCAGTACGGACACCGAGATCAATCTTCCGGTCTCCAGCGCTACAGACCTCTCCATGGTGTTCTCCAGCTCGCGAACGTTGCCAGGCCAATCATAGGCTTCCATTTGCGCCATCGCGGCGGGTTCGATGCCTTCGACCGGTTTCTCCATGGATTTGCGGAAGCGCTCGAAAAATGCACGTGCGAGTAAGGGAATATCCTCGCGGCGATCGCGCAACGGCGGCAAATGAAGGGGAATCACGCTCAGGCGATAGAAGAGATCTTCACGAAATTCCCCAGCGGCTATCGCCTTCTCGAGATCTCGGTTCGTTGCGGCAATAACGCGCACATCGATGTCGGTCTCCTCGGTGCTGCCAAGCGGCCGGATCTTGCCTTCCTGCAGGACGCGATACAGCTTCACCTGCATGGAGGGACTCATGTTGCCAATCTCATCCAGAAAAAGCGTCCCGCCATGAGCCGCCTGAAATAATCCCTGGCGATTTTCGTTTGCTCCGGTAAAAGCGCCTTTCAAATAACCGAACAATTCGGATTCAAGCAATGTCTCCGGAAATGCTCCGCAGTTGACGGTGATAAAGGGCGCCTGGGAACGCGGACTGTTTTCATGGATCGCGCGCGCCACCAGTTCCTTACCCGTCCCGCTTTCGCCGGTGATCAGGATGCGGCTCGACTGGGGCGCAACCGTCGAGATAAGGTCGAAGAGGGTCCGCATGTTCGGACTGCGACCGATAATGTTGTCCTGCCCGGTGAGCCGCCGCAGCTCCCGTCGCAAATAGCCCGCCTCATTCTTCAGCTTGAGGCTTTCGTCAACCTGGCCGACAGCACGACGCAGCTGGTCTACGAGGTCATGGTCCTTGATGACGTAACGGTCGGCGCCGGCGTTGACTGCAGCGATGGCCGTTTCCACGGTTGGAACGCCAGTAATCAGAAGAAAGATCGTGGAGGGAGATACCTCCTTGGCGTAAGCAAGCAGATCGACGCCGCTCATATCCGGCATACGGATATCAGAAATAATGATGTCGAAGATCTTGGATTCCAGCCGGCGGCGGCCCAATTCGCCGGTCGTGGCGATCTCGACACGATGGCCATCCTTGCGAAAAGTGATCTCCAGCAATTCGCAGATGGAGCGCTCGTCGTCAACGATGAGGATGCTGGCCATAATCAAGCCACCCGCGGCAATTCGACGGTAAATTCGGCTCCGCGGTCTTTTTCCGAGGTAACCGTAATGCGGCCACTGTGCGCGTGCACGATCTGATAGACGATGGCCAAGCCCAAGCCCGTGCCTCCCACAAAACCCGATTGCAGCGGCTCGAATATCTTCGCCCGCTGCGCGGGATCGATACCCATGCCGGTGTCGCGGAATCGAATGCGTATCCAAAAGGGCGCCGCTTCTAACCTTACCGTCAACGTGCCTCCCTCTGGCATGGCGCGAAGGGCGTTGTCGCAAAGATTCCAGAATACTTGTTTGAGGCGGTTCGCGTCCGCCCGAACGCGCAGGGGTTTTGCAGCAAAGACGCGCTCGACGCGGTATTTACCCTGCCACTGAGGATTCTTTTCCAGCAGAGTCAAAGTTTCGTCCAGCAAGTCAGAGAGATCCGCTTCGGCGAATTCATAGCTCTTTTCCCTGGAATAATTCAGAAAGTCGCTAATGATGCGATTGAGCCGCTCCGATTCTCGGCTGACGATGCCTACTAAATGCTTTTCGTCCTCCTGCAAAGGGACCATCCGCCCCAACTCTTTAACGGCTCCCGCCATGGCCGTTAACGGCTGGCGTATCTCATGAGCAATTGCCGCCGAGAGGCGTCCGAGGGCGGCCATGCGATCTTTTGTGGCCACCTCTTGCTCCAGCCTTTTCAGCTCAGTGAGGTCCTGAAAATTGATGACGTAACCCATCGCCTGGCGTTCAGCGGTCCTCAGAACCGAGACGGAAAGGCCGAGGTAGCGCTGCAGGCCAGCGGGCGTTCGAAATTCAACCTCGCATCGCTGAGGCAAAGCGCCCTCTTCGCAGCCTTCGGCCATTTGCCAGATTCCCGACGAGACGTCGCCAAGTCTTTGGCCCCTCACTTGATCGAACCGTAGCCCGAGGATCTCCTCTCCAGTTCGATTGAGCAACCTCAACCGACCGTCCAAGTCCGTGGTGATCAACCCCCCGCGCATGGAGTGAATAATGTCTTTGTTGAAGGCCTGGAGATCCTGCAGCTCACCGCGCTTCATTTCGAGTTCGGCGCTTTGACGGCGCAGGCTGGAGGTAAGGAGACTCGACAGATAACCCACTGCGAGAAAAGCAAAGAGATTGCTCAAAATCCAGGTCTGCAGGGTCTTGCTGCCGGGCATGGCTAAGGCGGTGCGTGGCAAAGCACCGTAAAAGACCAGTTCGACCATTCCCCCTAAAAGAATAAAGCCAAACCCGGCCACCAGGAACGTGGCGCGGCGGGAAAAAAGGATGCTGGAGACAATAATCACCAATAAATAGAGCGAGATGAAGTAGCTTTCGTGGCCTCCCGTAACGTAGACCAGCGCGGTAACCAGCATCAAATCGCAGATGATCTCCAACGGGGCATGCCAGCGAGCCACCGGCACCCAACGCAGGAGGATCAGATAAAAAAGCGCCAGGGTGTACCACAAAATGACCAGAGGGACAAAATCACGCAGCTGTACTGCCACCTGCGTGTACTGCACGAGGACAATGACGATTCCCAGCAGGAGGGTGATCAGAAGAAAGCGAACACGATTCAGCCAGCGGAGCCAATCTCCCAAGTTCTCATTTAGCTCCATCGCAGCACCAGAGGTTGGGGTGCAAAACTCTCCTTGAAATGAGCCGCATGCCCGACGTTGTAGGCACAGGCCCCGGGCTTTCGATCCCGGGGCACTGCGCAACCGATTTTGGGACCTGAAATCGTATTAGTGAGCGCTGCTCAACTTGCCGATCAAGGAGAAGAGCGGCAGGTACATGGAGATCACGATACCGCCGACCACGACGCCTAGAAACACAATCATGGCGGGTTCCAAGGCCGCGAGCAGATCCTTGACGGCTGCGTCCACCTCTTCTTCATAGAAGTCGGCGATCTTCTGCAGCATGGCGTCCATGGCGCCCGTCTGCTCACCTACCCCAATCATTTGCGTCACCATGCCAGGGAAAACCTCGGTTTCCTTGAGAGGATCCGCCAAGTTTTTGCCCTGTTCGACAGACTTGCGAACTTGCAGAAGCGCTTTTTCGATCACCGCATTCCCTGCTGTCCTGGCGGTAATATCCAGTCCTTCCAGGATGGGCACGCCCGAGGAGATCAGAGTACCCAGCGTACGTGTAAAGCGAGCCACGCAAATCTTACGCAGCAGAAGGCCGACCAGCGGCATCTTCAACAACACACCGTCGAGTATGTAACGACCGTTTGCGGTGGCGTACCAGAGCTTTATGGCAACAACCACGCCGACAAAGAACACCAAGATCAACAAGCCAAAAATGCTTCCTATAAAATTACTCAAACCGATCACAATCCGCGTGGGGAGAGGCAGATCCACGCCTAACCCGAGGAACAACGTGGCGAAAATCGGCACCACCTTCCACAGTAGAAGCGTGATGACGCCGCCGGCGACGAGCAATACGGCCACGGGATAAACCAGGGCAGACTTCACCGCTCTCTTCAGTTTTACGTTTTTCTCGATGTAGCTGGCAAGCCGCTGAAGAATCGTGTCCAGAATACCGCCTGCTTCTCCCGCCTCTACCAGGTTGACGTACAGGGCGTCGAATACTTTCTCGTGTTGCCGCATCGCGCCGGAAAGCGTCGTACCACCCTCGACCGACGCACGCGTGGCGGTTAAGACGGTCTCAAAGGTCTTGTTCTCCTGTTGGCCGGCCAGGATTTCGAGGCATTGCACGAGCGGCAAGCCGGCATCGATCATCACAGAGAATTGACGCGTAAAAACGGCCAAGTCCTTGGCGTTAACGCCGCTCTGGAAGGTGGGCAGGTTAAATTCCTTGCCCTTCTCGGACAGCTTGCTTACCTTGATCTGCTGCCGCTTGAGCAAAGTAACCAGCTCGGCCTTATTGGTGGCGGCTTGCTCGCCGCTGACGGCGGCGCCCGTCCGATTTGTGCCGCGATAAACGTAGACCGGCATCTTCTTACCTCCTCGTATTGATCCTACGATCTAATATTCCGATTCAGAACCCGCTGCCCCCTAGCGCCTTACCGGTACCGGCCCGCGAGCGCTAGCCGTGCCCACCCCTCGATTTATCATATCTTGCAATTCGTCCGGATTGGACGAACGAGAGAGCGCTGTTTCCAGAGTAATCAACTTACCCAAATAGGAGGTGGCCAGGCTCTGATTGAAGGTTTGCATGCCCGACTGGCCAGTCCCGGTTTGCATGGCCGAGTAGATCTGGTGGATCTTATCTTCACGAATCAGGTTGCGAATCGCGGCATTGGGAATGAGTATTTCCATGACCATAACCCTGCCCCGGCCGTCGGCGCGCGGCAAGAGCGCCTGACAAAGAACCCCCTCGAGCACCAACGATAATTGGGCACGAATCTGAGGCTGCTGGTGAGCCGGAAAGACATCCACAATTCGGGTAATGGTGGAGATGGCGGAGTTGGTGTGCAGAGTCGCGAAGGTCAAATGCCCTGTTTCGGCGATGCGCAAGGCGGATTCGATGGTTTCCAGATCGCGCATTTCGCCGATGAGCACTACGTCCGGGTCTTCGCGCAATGCGGCGCGGAGTGAATTGGCAAAGGAGTGCGTGTCGGAATGCACTTCCCGCTGGTTCACGAGGCACTTTTTGTGGTTGTGGAGGAATTCAATAGGGTCTTCAATCGTGATCATATGCTCTTCGCGCTCGTTGTTGATCTTGTCGAGCATGGCGGCCAATGTCGTGGATTTGCCGGAGCCCGTTGGGCCGGTCACCAGCACGAGCCCGCGCGGCTTATCGCATAGAGTCTTGACCACGAGAGGCAGACCGAGCGCGTCGAACCCCTTAAGCTCCCACGGAATGGTACGGAATACGGCTCCCACGGCACCGCGCTGATTGAAGAGGTTGCCGCGAAAGCGCGCCAGATTTTTCAGACCAAACGAGAAGTCCAGTTCGAGGTTCTCTTCAAAGCGGTGTTTCTGAGCGTCGGTCAGCACACTATAGGCGAGCGCCTTGGTGTCTGCAGCGGTCAGCGGTGGCATATCCAACGGCCGCAATTTGCCATGAACACGAACGCGCGGCGCGCTATTCGTGGATATATGCAAATCGCTGCCGCCCATCTCGATCATTTTCTTAAAGAGCTCGCTTAATGTGATGCCTGGCATGGGACAGTTCTCCTCAGAGCACGGTTTCGCGCAATACTTCTTCCAGCGTGGTCAGGCCAGCGGCGGCTTTGGTCAATCCGCTGCGCCGCAACGTCATCATCCCCAGGTCCAGAGCCTTCTTCTTTAGCTCCAGAGCCGAAGCCCCCACCAGAATCAGTTCTCGCAACTCATCGTTTACTTCCATAACTTCGTAAAGTCCAAGGCGGCCTTTATAGCCATTTTTGTTGCAGGTGCCGCAGCCCTTGCCGTGGTAAACGGTGACCTTTTTCACCTCGTCCTGGCTAAAACCGGCATCCAGGAGGGCTTGCTCGGGAATTTCCAACGGCTCCTTGCAGTTCTGGCACATTCGCCGAACCAGTCTTTGGGCGCAGATGAGGTTGACGGAGGTGG
>Ga0206953_1092_pt1 | contig 17322 bp, 15 predicted proteins | sample Alteio_BWOrgHeat_36_FD_152977 | JGI IMG/M metagenome (GOLD analysis project Ga0206953, IMG submission 152977) | Enriched cells from forest soil in Barre Woods Harvard Forest LTER site, Petersham, Massachusetts, United States -... | ecosystem: Environmental > Terrestrial > Soil > Temperate forest >...
ATGTCAACACCCAGTATCTTCTAGGATACGGTAGTGCCCTCGTGGTATAACAATTTTCTGTTATTCTTTGTAATCCTCACCGGATCTCAGCATTCCATAGACAATGCAGGCAGTTCTTTTCATCAAACATTTAAGAGCATGTTTTTTTGTTTTTCCTTCTTGTATCTTCTTCTCAAAATACTCTTTTGCCTTCGGATTCCATCTCAATTGCACCATTGCTGCAAGATAAAAGGTATGGTTAAGTTTTCTACTCCCTGTTTTGCTTTTGCTATGTCTTTTTGTTCTACCACTGGATTTCTCCCGTGGAGCAATGCCTGCATACTGGATGAAACTATCCAGATTGGTAAAACGTTCGATACCTCCTGAATGTGCAACAATTTTAGCAGCAAGTACTGTCTTAATGCCTTTAATTGTCATAAGATTCTTGCCTTGTTCCTCAAGCAAAGCCGCTAATTGCTCCTGACACTGCTTTTGCGTTTTTCGTACCTGCTTTAACTGTTTCTCCAATGCTGTAATAATCATCATAAGTATTTTCTTTTCTGTCCGATCAATACTGAGCATAGCTTCCCGTTTTACCTGATGTAATTGATTCTGTATTGCAACTCCCTGAGCTGTTGTTTGTTCATAAAACCATACTGTCTTTTTCAAAACAAGCATATGGGATGAAAGATCATGAGTTGTTATCTTTGGTAATTCAGCAAGTTTTCGTGTTAGTACTTCAGCTATCAGTTTTGCGTCCCGTGGATCTGACTTATCAGCTTTTGTACCAAAGGTTCTTCTCTGTTTGGTGTATAACGGATTCACTTCATAGATATTTTGATACTTCGTCAAAAGATGCGCAATCAGACTATGTCTGCTGTTGCCGCCTCCTTCGATACCAATAATGATATTATCTTGTCTTGTATCAATACTTGTTAGCCAAGAGAGATACTGTAAAATTCCTTCTCTTGTATTATCAAACGTGAGGATTCCTTTCTCTTCCTCAAAACGATTCATTGCCAAAGCTGTATGGGTTGTTGGGTGAGCATCAATGCCGACAAAGATTGCTGTATTTACATTAACTGTATTCATCTTCTCACCTCCGTTCTTTGCCAAAAAAGGCAACAAGCGATATACTCGACGTACAGCTACATGCTTCTGTAAGTAAGCATCTCAACTGTGAAACCACAGCAGGTGCATCACGCTATCGGGCATGTCTGTAAGTCCTAAAGAATACGGGTGGTTGGGAGTCTAAAAGGTGTCGTATCTGCAAAGGGTTAAGTCAGCAGTCGAAAGCTTCAAACAACCCAATACCACCCGCGTTCTTTTAGTTTATGAAATTTGTATCCTCAACGACTATGGGTAAAGAATACTAAGTAGATAGTAATACAGAAGCCTCAAAAAAAAGAGAATGGGAATAAGTAGCCGTAAATTTAGCTTCAAAAAGATGTCAGTGGAGATGTCCGGCAGTGAACCGGAGTCCGAGTAAAATTATTTAAAATGTCTACAAGCGTAGTCGACTGTTGAAATTCACTTTGCCGTTTCCTGTCGACCGGAATAACAAAGTATAGGTTGATAAATTCAATAAAAGTCAAACCATCCTTTTAAAGTTTTCCTCACCTGTTTTTTTGCCCATACCATCCCAGTGAGGGAAGATAAGTATGAACAGGCTTTAGAGCTTAAGCAGCAAGTGCAAGAGCTTGTCGGCCACCATAAAGGCCTGCAAGTTCCGCAAGAATGCGGTTCTTTTCAGCCTTCAAGGCTTCAATGCGGTTTTGACCAGCATTTATTTTTTGATCCAGTTTAGCGGCTCGTGAATCATCGCCGGCTTGCAATTTTAAGGTACTTTTCTCGTCGAATCAAATCATCCCCAGTTAAAAATCAATCGATTGATTTTTATAGCGAATATTGATTTTAACGCCGTTTGAGTTCTTCTTCTATATGTCTGTTAATGTCCTTTTTTTTGATTGATTCCCGTTTTTCAAACTGCTTTTTGGATTTGGCAAGAGCCAGCTCCACCTTGATCAATCCGTGCTTAGTATACATTGAAACAGGCACAAAAGTCAAGCTCGACCCATCCATTTTTGACTTCAAAGAAATGATCTCTTTTTTGTGGAGAAGCAACTTTCGAGTACGAGTTGTATCAAAGGTATCAACGCGCGCGAATGCGTATGGGAAAATTTTTGCATTTACCAATTGTGCCTGGTTATTGATAATTCGTACAAAACTTCCCGTCAGATCAACATGTCCTTCGCGTACTGCTTTGACTTCTGCTCCGAGGAGGTTTATTCCTGCTTCAAAGCGGTCAAGTAATTGATAATCAAATGGTGCTTTACGGTTTGTAATTTTCATACTATATAATTCGTCTTTATTCTTTGTTTATTTTACCACAGGCTTTGGGGCAGTATGTGACTTGGTATACAATAAGAAGATGAGAAGGCATAAATTGCTTATCTTTCTTTTTATTCTCTTTGTCGGGCTGTTTATTTATCGTGGAGCAGATTATTTAGATCCTGACTTCGGCTGGCATATTCAGATAGGGGATTTGATGCTCAAACACGGCATTTTCTACACGGATCCGTTCTCATATTCGATGCCCAGTTATCATTTTGTAGATCATGAATGGTTGACAGATATTTTCTGGTCGCTTATCTTTAATCAGTTCGGAATTCTGCCGCTTTTAATCACACTGTCATTTCTTAGTGTAGCAAGTTTATTTCTCCAGACGGCTTTTGTAGAGAAAAAATGGACAGCTATTCCGCTTATTCTATCAGCGTTAACGCTGTTTGAGTTTGTTGGTGTACGGGCACAAGTTATTACATGGGTTTTTTTGTCACTGCTTATGTATATTTTGTTTCAGAAAAAACTTTGGAACAAATGGCGATTTTTTTTGCCGCTTCTTTTTTTTGGGTGGGCAAATCTTCACGGAGGATTTGCGGCAGGGGTTGGTGTATTGGGTATTGTTCTACTGGGAAGAAGTCTTGAAGAAAGAAAAAATATCAAGGAAAACATTTTAATTTTACTTCTCTGTACAATTGTTACACTTATCAATCCATTCGGCATCAGACTATGGTGGGAAATCTGGATGACGCTTTCAGATACTCAGCTGCGCTGGTCGATTTCGGAATGGTATCCTGCATATTATTTTACAAATATTGCTTTTTGGATCTATTTTACTTTTTCGGTAGTTCTTGTGGTTCGATATTGGAAAAAGTATACATTGACAGAATTGTTTCTCTATTTCTTTTTGCTCCTTGAGGGGATGACAAGTATTCGAAATATTCCTCTTTGGATTATTGCTACATTTATGATGACTGTCAGAAGCATTTCGTATCTGAGTAAGGAATCATCTGCGTATCTCTATGGCAGCGAGCGGTTTCGTATTGCGTATATCGGTTTTTGCATTATTGTGCTTTGTCTGGTTTTGCCGCAGTTTGGCGTTTATTTTTACGAGGATTATATCTCTCGCGATGGGCCGGATCCGTATCCGACTCAAGCAATTGCGTATCTTCGCGTACATACACCAAAACAGCAGATCTTTTCATCCTATGATTGGGGAGGGTATTTGGATTGGCAATTCGCTCAAAAAAAAGTCTTTATTGACGGACGGATGCCGAGCTGGAGATGGCAGGCGAATACACCAGGAGAGAGTAATTATGCGTTAGATGAATATAAAAAAGTGCTTGGGGAGCAGATCCCTTTTACTATTTTTGCGTCAAAATATCACATAACTACACTTCTTGTCCCTAAAGCAAATATGGAAATTCCCGAGTCAAAAATATTTGGCATTACGTTTCCCAGGAATAGTTTTATAGGAAATTTTTTGATTTCTCAGAAGTCGTTTTATCTGGTAGTACAAGAAGCAAAAAAGCTTGGCTGGCGGCAAGTATATGAGGATAGAACGTCATTTATTTTGCAAAAGCCTGGAAATGACTAAGCAGTTTAGATTAGATTGATCTCTCGGTAGCAAACCTAAAACTGCATTTTCCACACTTTTCCGCCTGAGAGGATCAGAAATGTTTTGTCTTTTTCCGAGACATCAAAGTCTTTTGCATTTGCGATGATTGAGGATGCGTAGGCGTTTTGATATTTGCCGTTTTTATCAAATTGCACAATTCTTCCATTGCCGCGATCAAGAACATACATACTTTCCATGGTGATGTCAGTAACAATTTTTGTTGGGTTATTGAGCGGTTTGGTAAGCCCTGTTAGGCTCAGACCGTTTGACACACCTTTTGTATATTGCATAACCGTGCCGTTATTAAAAAGCAACCACACCGATCCGTCAATTGCCATACTGACTGCTCCTGAAAGGTCAGGAGCACTGCTCGTGAAATAGTGTGACTTCCCAAATCCACTGCCACCCGCGACATATTTCAATAGCCCTTTTTTAGGATCAAGGACATAGATGTTGCCTTCATAGGGAACAATCGCAAGTGGCCCTGACCAATCATTATTGTTTTTAATAATATCCTTCGTCGAGCCATCTGCTTTTGAAATTGTTGTTATAGCAGTGTTTGTGATCATGTACACGTCGGTGTCATCTTGTCCAAAGGAAAGCCCGCTTCCCATTGATTGTTCATCAGCAAGAAGCGAATGGGTAGGTGCTTGTGTGAGAGTAGCGTTTGCCGATTGGCCTGTGGTATTTCCTTGCTGCGCGTCTTCAACTTGTGATAATAGATCGGCGACTTGCTTGTAATATGGTGAATTTTTGTTGAGTTTTTTTTCTCCATCTTTAAGCAATTTTTCCGCTTTTTGGAAGCTGTCCTGGCTTAAACTCGCATTGACCGTTTCAAGCCCTTTGCCTTCTGAGTAGTATTGCTGTGCTGTTGGATACACAGACTGAAAAATTTGTTGCTGTTTGTTATCATTATATTTTTTGGCTGTAAAGAAAATACTTAAAACCAAAAGAGCAGCAATAATTAGGGCAATATTGAGAAAAAGTTTGCGGCGATGATTGAGTTTAAGATTGAAATGGAATTTTGGCAGTTTCGGATGAGGAGAATGTGCATGCTGATACTCATTGGTTTGTTCGTCTGGTTCATGAAATTCTTTCTCGGATTCAGGCTCATGTTTTGGCTCTTCAGTATACAATGATTCAAGTGTTGGATCTTCTTCGGGTTCGATTTCTTCTTCGTATTGTTTTGCAGATCCTTGACAGGAGATAACAATTGCAGCCTGGGCACCGTTGTCTTGTTTATGTATTTCCGGTGAAAGTGCTTCCACAATGTCATTGGGAAGTGCCAATTCAAGTGCCTGAGTTACGGTTTCGGGTGGAACACCTCGTGCAAATTGACCGGTTTCAAGAATAAGAGTATCTGCATTTTCAATAAAACCAGAAGCAGAAGTTATTGATCCGCTCTCATACGCTTCGTTTCTAGAAAGAAGTGCACCGACTTTGGTGCCGCGTTTTAGGATAATTTTCCCGCTGCCGGCTATAAAAACAAAAAGCGCTGCATCTCTAAAGAAGGCAAGATTGAGGCCAATCTCTACATGCGATGGAACATTTTCAAGACTTGTTTGGATTGCTGTTTTAATACTTGCGGTGTTTTTCTCTTGAAGCGTGAAGAATTCAGATTGGAGGACGTTGAACAATTCTTTGCCGATTGCATGGAGCGAGAGCTCATCTGTTAGTTCTTTTACAGTGAGTGAAATGCACACAAATAAGTTACCTGCGTTATACGCTTGTGACCAGGCAGTCTCGGTTGGTGTTGCGACCAATTTGGCAAATGACAAACTTATTTTCGCGGCAGGATGGGCTTCGGACATTATTTATACTATAACAAGAGTGGCAATAAAAAGCGAGAGAACTACCAGGACATACAAGATACTAAATACTTTGATGATTCCCTCGCCACTTTCCGATGGAAGAAAAACAGTCTTGTCAAGCGAACGGATTTTTGTTGCCAGCATAATGGTAAAAAGTGCGTATAACACAATGAGGACAAGAAGCGCAACCTTTACATACAACACTGTGCCGGCTTTAAAACCTGATAAGAGAATGGTTGGATCCAGATTCATGGTTCTTGCCTCCCGATTAATTTACTGATAATACCTGCAACTTCTGTGGGACGTGGTACTTTTTCAAAAGTAAATACTTCACCACTTGCGACAATACGAACCCTTATATCACCGTAATCAAAAAACGATTGGAAAAAGCCTGCTTGTGTATATTCAACATCTTTAATATCGGGAAGGGATGCTGTTGCAACATTAATTGTTGCCAAGTCAACGAAATCAATGTCAACGCCGCGTTTGCTTGTCACCAAGCCAATATTATAAAACCATGAGACAAGATTGGCGAATGCAAAACCGACCACTATCACATAATAAAAACTAACAAGAACGAGAGAAATATTGTGAGGAAGGGTAAAAAGAGAAAAACTTGTTGAAACAAAGATAAAGCGGATGAGATAGGGGACAAATGCAAGTGCAATAGTTGCTGTAATCCACGGAACATTTGTTATAAAGTCACGTCTGAGGAAAAGAATAATAGTTTCATCATCTTCCTGCTCGGCAAAAGAAATTCCGCGGGGATTTCTGCAATAGGTAGTGAATAAATGAACTGGATTGAGCGCTTGCTGAAGTGTTTCAGGCGGATTTTGGGTTGCTTGTTTGGCTGTAGGGTTTTCTGAAAAAATGTCAGGCATAGTAGGGATGTGCGAGTTGTTGGTTGAGAATTGAAAATGTAAATAGTATTATATCACTTTATCTCTACATTATACAGCGGGCCCACAATTTGGATGTTGGCTGGTGCGCGGAGATTGAAAAGCGTTTTGAAATTGCTTCCTGAAAAACTATGCGTCCCGCCATCACCGCTCACGGTAACAGTGGTCGTATTTCCTGAACCGAAATCTGCGCTGACTGAGACACTTGAAACGTTTGTATAGGGAGTCATGCCACGGTTTTTTAATTCCTGTTGTACTCGTCCAGCATCCCACGTGTCGGGGAGACTTTTGTCAACCTGTGAGAGATGAGAAGTGGTGCTGTTGTCTGCTTGTGAGAGCATCACAACATTTGCTATATCGGCAACGTCACTGGAAGTGAGCCATGCCGTGCCGTTATCTTCAGGTCGTGAGCCCCAATCGCAGTAAAACCATGGAGATTCTTTGTCGTAAGCATTATTTTGTAAATCCGTCCAACTGTTGATTGCACCGCTCGCATCCGGGGCTGTTTTGGTATACGAAGTGGCGCTCCAGCCGATGTCACTTGTTGTATGCGTATAGCCTCCGTGCGTTGATGAAAAAAATCCTTCAATGGGCTGTCCTCCTGATGTCATTACTTGTCCTGCTGTTGCATTGACGGCATCGATCCATGGTTGGGCGTTGAGTTCTGTTTTTACTTCTTGGAAATGTGTATTTGGTGCGACAGTTGTTTGTCCGTTTGCAATCGCATGCATGACATAAGACCGCGCTGCAATTGCCTGCGCTTTCAGCGCTTCCGAAGGCCAACTGCTGGGCATCTCGTAAATATGTTGGAGATAATCTTCAACAGTGAAGGTTTGATTGGAGAATGTTTCTCCCGAATCATTTGTGCCGTCAACAGTTACATTTGTGGAAGATGTCGGCATAGTAGTTATCTGAAAATTTTGATAATACGCATTCAGAATATCATTATAGCCTTGTCCAGCCTCTGCTCTCCCTTTTGCGCCGTATTGGTTGAGCCCTACTCGATTGGGAACACCATAGGTGAAGAAGCCAAATTTTGTTCCACCAAATCCGGGATCTTTATAAGGATTCAGATCAGATGAGCAGCCGCCGCTCGTTGTGTAAGCAGTTACGGGGATACCCAGCGATGCGTATTTTTGGGCAATCAATTGCTGCTGCTGTGCATTCAACTGCGCAATTTGATTGGATAATTGCGACTGGTATGCTTTTGCGCCGGTGATGACGGTATTGAGTTTTGCCGTATCGGCATCAAGTTTTGTCTTGGTTGCGGCAAGCCAGGATTCTTCCTGTTGGAGCTGTTCTTTTTGGCTCTGCAAATCATTTATAGTAAGTGCAATATTAGTAATAATTGATTTATCTTGTTCCGTTTGTGCATGCTGATATGCGATTTGTTGTGTGATATCGGACATCGTTGCTTGGGAAAAAAATGTAATGAGAGGTGAATCATAATAACTTTTGACATAAAAATCACGGATTGTTGCTGTTATGATTTTTTCTTTTTGAGCAAGGTTGGCATACCCGTCGTCAATTTGTTTTTTCTTAACGGTAATATCTGATTCAACACCTGTGATTTGACTTTTGATGCTGGCGATTTGTTGTTGTTCGCTGTCAAGCTGTGATTGCAACGGCTGCGTGGCGGCGACTGATTTACTTAATTCATCGTTGAGTTGGGCAAGTTGTGTATTAATATCATCAAGTTGGTCTGAAGAGGCTTTTTGTACTGAAACGGCAAGAGGAAGGATATTCAGTGATACAATAAGAAGCAAAGCGATGATTTTTTTGGTGGGCATAGCGTCCCTATTATAGCAGATATTTCCAAATGCAAAGAAATATGCTAGTATCAGGACAGATTTTATGAACGGTGAATCGGCTTTCCAAGGACAGCCCGCATATGTCCAAAAAACCTCAAACAAAAAACGCTTGGTAATTATTTTTATTGTTGTCTTTTTATTAATTATTGCAGCCCTTGGTGCCTTGTATCTTTTGGGAAGCACTTCCAAACATACTCCTCAGCCAACCAATCCTGTCCCGTCGGTGACAGTCTCGGCTACACCGACACCGGCGTCACCATCCGCGCAGCTTTCGCCAACCCCTGAGGCATTACTTAGCCCGACAGCCAAGCCAACGACATTATCAGTAATCGTTCTTAACGGAAGCGGGACGCCTGGTGCTGCAGGTGGGGTTGCAAGTGCGCTCAAAACTGCCGGCTATACTGATGTCACAACTGGCAATGCCAAAGCGTATACTTATACAGGAGTAACAATTTATGCCAAAAACAAAGCCGATTTGCAGAAAGTGCAGCAGGTCGTTGCTGCTGCCAATACCAATGCAAAAGTAACGGCAAGTGTTGATGCAACGATACCGACAGATATTGAGGTTATTGTTGGGAAGTAGCTGCCATGAAAATTTATTTAGCAACCGATCATACAGGGATAGAATTAAAAAATAAAGTAATCGCTTTTTTGCAAAAAGAGGGATATGAAACAGTCGACTGTGGTGCTTATGAATATGACAAGTACGACGATTATCCAGATTGGATAGGGAAAGCTGCACAGAAAGTCTCAGAAAATCCAAACGAGAGAGGCATCATTTTTGGCGGTTCGGGGCAAGGTGAAGCAATGGTTGCAAATAAGTTTAAAAATGTCCGCTGCGGCTTGTTCTACGCTCCTGCAGTCCCCACACAATCTGTTAATATTGAAGGAGACAAAAGCACAGACCCGTTTGAGATACTGAAATTAACCCGCGATCATAATAATGCAAATATGCTCTCCATTGGCTTTCGATTTGTGAAAGAAGAAGATGTCTTTCGAGCAATCAAAGTATGGCTTGAGACTCCTTTTTCCGGTGCAGAGCGCCACAAAAGAAGAATTAAAAAAATAACGAAGATTGAAGAAAATAAAATGTAGCTATGTACGAAATTATTCCCAGTCCTGGAACGGAAAATAAAGAATTTTCAGAAATTGAAAAAAAGATCCGAGCAGTGCAATCGGTTGCCAAAACGATTCACATTGACGTATGTGACGGAAAATTTGCTCCCAATACGACATTTGCTGACCCAGAACCGTTTAAAAAATTTACTACAAAACTGCCAGGGGATGAAGGCGGTTGGGAAACAGGTGAGAAAGGCTTGTTTTTTGAAATTCATTTGATGGTTGAGGATCCGATTGCTCATATTAAAAAATGGGCTGATGCAGGATTCCGCCGATTTATCGGACAAGTCGAGAAAATGCCAAGTCAAGAGGAATTTATCGCGGAAGCACAAATGTATGGAGAAGCAGGTTTGGCAGTTGACGGGCCGACGCCACTTGATGCAGTTACAGTTCCCTATGATGATTTGGATGTCGTCCTTTTTTATACCGCAGATAAAGCAGGATTTTCAGGCGCGAAATTTCAAGAGGACCGGCTGGAAAAAGTAAAGGAGCTTCGCAAACTCGAAGAGTATCTTGCGATTGAAGTTGACGGTGGAATCAATGATGAAACCATTGCAATAGCAGCAGAAGCAGGAGTGACGCGTTTTGTCTCAACAGGCTTTCTCTATAGCCTGGAAACACCGGAAAAACAGTTCAAACTTCTCGAACAAAAACTGCAGGAGCTAAAAGAACCTCAGCCTTGAATAACTTGACATATAGTATTTCCTTTATACAATAAGTGTCATGAAAGAAGCTTATCAACTTCCCGCCTATTATTTTCTTGGATATGGGTGGAAAAATTCTGCACAGGAAGAACAAGTAAAACTCGGAAGAAAAAGAGAGCGAGAAGCACAGATTGAAAATCCAAAAGTGCGGTATCCAAGACAAGGGAGAGAAGTTACTCTTCTAGATGTATCTCGTCCCACAGCGATTGGTCAGTATACAATTTTTGCAGGACATAGACTATTTTTGAAAGGCTTAGAACAAGGGAATGCCCCTGCGCTCATTTTTGCCGGCGAACCGCCTTTACATGATCATGGAGAAACTTCCGCAGATGTAAATGAACATCAGTTTAATCTTATTAATCGTAATTATCCAGATCCAACAATAATAAAGGCAAGGGGGCTAGCAAATACAACATCGACCGAATTAGATCGAGCTTTTGAAGCAGCTGTAGAAAATGACATTGATCATTTTGGCGTAGTTGCATATGGGCCGCATGTATTACGTACTAGACTTACTGCATGGAGAAAAAGGCTTGAAAGAAAGTTACGAGTAAAACCGGATGTAAGCGTTACTGTAGTCGATGCAAAAAAAGTATTATCTGACCCGCAAATGTATACGGATAGTCAGCGGATCACATCAGAAGAAAAAGCACAGAGACATAGTAGATATCATAGAAAGCTTGTGAAAACTAAAGGACACTTAAAACTTTTAGCGAATGAAATTGTGACAACACCTGTAGAATTACTTATTGGTCACAAATTAACAGATAGGCTTGCTGCAAGGGGGTTGCGCTTGAAAGTCATGTCGAGTTAGATAATAAAAATCGTCACAAGGGAGAGGACAACAACAAAGAAGAGTAAAATTCCCACAAAAAACAGTGTTCTATTCCCAGAGATTCTATTGTATGAACTTCGCTCTTGATGCAGGAAATCTTCTGTTTTCTTTTTCATAATGTTTGTTTAAGCCATTCTATGGTGTGGGCGTCGGTGTTAGAACGGCACAGCTTATGCAGTATTTGTGTCCCAATGAGTCAATCATTACAGTTTCATCACGTTGTTCTACATTGTTTGTGTCTCCAGCTGGTGCTTCAGCATTGGTCGTTTTATCAACCCAGACTTTTGCAGTCGTAATAGTCGGGCTCTTAGGGTTTTTGCCGTCAATCAGATATTCAAACCTTGTCGGACACGAGCTTCCACTTTTTGATGCGATTTGTCCGGTTGTTGAACAAACATATTCACCAAATACATCAGGAGGTTTCTGTGGAATTTCTTGTTGTTTGCCTTTCAGAAGCTGCGCCATAATATCATGCCAAATAGGCGCAGCACCGGTGATTCCCGTGACAACACCATTCATGGGGGAGTGGTCATTGTTGCCAACCCATGCGGCGACAAGATAATTAGGTGTATAGCCGATTGTCCAGTTATCGCGATAGTCATTGGTTGTTCCTGTTTTAACTGAGACATATTGTCCCTGTATATGCAGTGCCGAATTTGGTCCGAATTCAGCGACTCTTGCCTGATTGTCTGCAAGGATATTTGAGATGATAAAGGTCACCGAAGAAGGAAGAACTTTGGTTCCAAATATCGGGCTTGCCGGCGGGACATATTGTTCGATAACATTTCCTTTACGATCAGTAATTTTGAGAATCGGATGAAGGTCTATTCGGTATCCTTGATTGGCAAACACACCAAATGCGGTTGCCATATCAATCATCCTGACATCACCGCCGCCAAGAGTAAGTGACAATCCGTAATCCGATGGATTGGTAAATGTAGTTATACCCATTTTGGTCGCCAGATTGATAAATGGCCCTAGTCCATTGATGTCCAGCATTTCAACAGCTGGAATATTATATGAATTCGCAAGCGCGTAGCGCATTTGAACAACACCGTGATAGCGCATGTCGTAATTGTGTGGACAGTACGGCTTGTTTGGCGGATCGGGGAAACAGATCGCTTCGTCAATAAAAGGCGTTGATGCGCCATAGCCGTTGAGCAGTCCAAGGGCGTAATTAAGCGGTTTGATTGAAGAACCAGGTTGGATAAGCGCTACTGTGTCGTTAACATTGCCGGAATTTGTATCGTAAAAGTTTTTACTTCCTACCATTGCAAGAATCTCGCCTGTTGCAGGATCGGTCACAAGAGCGGCTCCATTTGTCACATGATACTGCGCGACACTTGCAACTTCATCGGCAACTGCTTTTTCTGCTGAGTCTTGGATATTGAGATCAAGACTGGTGATGATCTTAAAACCGCCTTCTTCAACTGCCTGCTCGCCGTATTTTTTAATGAGAAGGTCTCGGATATAAAAGACAAAATGTGGTGCTTTAATCGGATTGGTGATTTTTTGGAACGTGATTTTTTCATTCAATGCTTGATTTAATTGATTTTTGGAGATGTAGCCTTGATCATACATATTTTGCAGTACTTCATGCTGCCTTGCTACACCAAGTTCAGGATGTGATCCATAAGGCGAAAGTTCACTTGGTGCTTCAGGCAGCGCAGCAAGAAATGCCATCTGTGCAAGTGATAATTTACCGATGTCTTTGCCGAAATAGGTTTGAGCGGCAGCCTCGACTCCGTATGATGTGCCGCCGTAAGGTACTTGATTCAGATACATTTCAAGAATTTGATTTTTTGAATACATGACTTCTGTAGCAAACGCAAGAATTACCTCTTTGAGTTTGCGCTGAATTGTCTGTTCAGGCGAAAGAAGGCTATTTTTCACCAACTGCTGCGTCAATGTTGATCCGCCTTGGATTTGTTTGTGAACGAGAATTGAATAAGCAGCTCTTGCCATGCCGCGGAAGTCAATTGCGCCATGCTGATAAAACGATCTGTCTTCAATGGCAATAGTCGCATCCTGCATATATTTGGGGATTTTACTCAAGGGAACAAAGGTCTGATTACGGTTGCCATACAACGTGTAAAGCAGTTTGCCGTTTCGGTCATAAATTTGACTTGAATACGAGGCTGTTGTATTGCTCAGTTTTGTGGGTGAGGGCAAATCTTTCAAGACAAAATAGTAAAATGCAACCAAGATAATGGCAATGAGTACAATTGGTAATACCAAGTAGAGGAGTGTCTTTTTTTTGAGGGACAGCTTTCGTACTTTCTTCACAGTTTTTTTATAACGCTTGATCATTGCACTTCCTTATATGCCTATTGGCTAGGCTCTTTTATTCTATCAAATTTTTTGTTAAGAGAGAAATACAAAAATTGCTATAATAAAGATATCTATGGATATCTTAAGCCAACTCGTTGCTTCAGCTCCTCATTTTTTTTCAGGATTTAACTTTCTTGATCTTATTATTCTTCTGGTTGTTATTTTTTATGTCCGTGAAGGATATAGTATAGGTTTCACCTTATCTCTTCTGGATTTGGTGAGTTTTATTATCGCATTCATTGCCGCTTTGAAATTTTATATCTATATAGCTTCTTTTTTCACTGTCTTTTTTGCCATGCCGTTGGAACTTGCAAATGCGCTTGCATTTTTTATTGTTGCTTTTGTGAGTGAAGTGGTAATGGCTCTTATTGCACGGCGAGTAGTGAGGTATTTGCCTGGATTGCCGCCTGGTAGTTGGTTTGGAAAATTATTTGCCTCACTCAATCATTGGCTTGGGATTATCCCTGGCATGGTGTCAGCATTTATTATTCTGGCCTTTCTTTTAAGCGTTATTGTGACTTTTCCTTCGTCACCACTGGTCAAGCAAGGTGTCACCAATTCTTATTTGGGTTCAAGACTTCTTGATAAGACGTCATTGTTTGAAAGCTGGCTCAACGATATTTTTGGCGGAGCGCTCAATGAAACACTTAATTTTTTAACGGTCAAGCCGGAAAGCACAGAAACAGTACAATTGCATTTTAAAGTAACTAACGGGACAAGTGATGCCACTGCAGAGCAGCAAATGTATCAGATGGTGAATTCTCAAAGGATTTCCCAAGGGCTTGCCCCGCTTGCTTTCAATAACCAGTTACGGAACTTGGCTCGTGCGCACTCGGATGACATGTTCAGGCGTGGCTATTTTTCCCATTATACGCCGGAAGGATTATCGCCATTTGATCGGATGGCAAAGGCAGGGATTAATTATGAGTATGCCGGGGAAAATTTGGCGCTTGCGCCAAGTACGTCACTTGCCATGCAGGGACTGATGAATAGTCCCGGCCACCGAGCAAATATTTTAAATCCTAATTTCCACCAAATCGGCATTGGTGTGATTGACGGTGGGATTTATGGTAAGATGTATACGCAGGAATTTACAAATTAAAGAATAATTTTTTACTATGGATGATTGTATTTTTTGTAAGATTGTTAAAAAAGAAGCGTCAAGTTACATTATTGATGAAAATGAGGATGTCGTAGTTTTTCTTGCATTTGAAGGCCATCCGTTGGTGGTTACAAAAAAGCATTATCCCAATATCTATACGCTAGATGACAAGAGCGCTGCCGCAGTCATGAAAGCTGCGGTGAAAGTGGCAAATGCGTTAAAAAAGGGATTAGCCTGCGACGGTGTTAGTTTAATCCAGGCAAATGAACCTGTTGCCAGTCAAGATGTCCTTCATTTCCATATGCATGTCCAGCCCCGATGGAAAGATGACTCAGTGCATATTGGATGGGAATTAAACCAGCAGTCTCCCGAAACCCTCACAAAAACAATGGAAAAGCTTAAAAAAGCTTTATAGCCAGTCGCGGTATTTGAAGTAGGCGATAATGGAGATGCCGCTTACAAGAATTACACCAAAAAGCAGAGGAACAATCCACGGAGCTGTTGCATAGGGAAGTCCTCGAACATTCATGGAGTACAAATTATTTACAATAACAAAAGGAAACGAAATGGAAGTAACAACCGTCAAAAACTTCACCAATTCGTTGCTTCTGTTTGAAAGAATTGACTCATTGCTTGTTGCTATACCGGCAATCAATTCTTTGTTATCTTCAAGCCTTTCCCAAATTTTTTGTAAATGGTCCAACAAATTGCTCCAGTAATCTGTCATTTCGCCATTCAATTTTTTGTATTTGCTTTTTTCTAAGTCTGCAAAAATAGGCAAAAGGGGCTTTATCATGGTCTCAAAAACAACGATATTGCGCCGTGTTATTGAAATATCCTCAATAAGTGCTGCGCCGCTTCTTTCTTCTAGTTCCCGGTCGATATAATCAATGGTTGCCGTAATATCTTCTACATACCCAAAAGATACATCGATTAAGATATCAGCAATGCGGTAAAATAAATATGTTGCGCCTTTGCCCATTAGGTCCTCCCGATGTTTGGAAGTGATTTTACACATCTCAAATAGTTCATCTATTTGTGGAGTGCGGTCATCATGCAAGACAACGAGATAGTCCTTTCCGATAAAGAAATCGACTTCGCCGATATTTATTCTTTTCTTTCTTCCTGAACGCGAAAGAGGTGAGAAGGGAACCCGGTTGGCGAGGATGTTTGGTATGGTGTTCTTGCTCGCGACATTTTTTGACTTCGATTGTTGAACGTATGGTACATCCATCACCACCAAAGAATAATCTTCATCAACTTCGATTTTCGGAATTTGGGTTTTATACAGGTAGTCTTCCAAGTGCAACATGCTAAAACCGAAATTTTTATTCAAAAAACTGATTTGTTCGGCTGTTGTTTTATTCAGATTAATAAATGATAATCCGTTATTGGTAACTGTTGGGACGTTCATAGTAGTAGACCTTTCTATTGAATTACAATTGCGGCAGGTTTGTCAATCAGGCAAATTGAGGACACGAAGCAAAATAATTTTTACAATGATTTGTACAACTTATTTCGTTACGCGTCCTATCACCAACTACTATTATACACTATAAGGCAAGAAGAAGGGAAGAGGGGCAATATTTTGAAGAAATGCTATCGTTTCAGTGCTTCAATTCCCGGCAGTGTTCCTTTTTCAATAAATTCAAGCATTGCGCCTCCACCTGTTGAGATGTGCGTTATTGTTTTCAGATATTCCTTTTTGGAAATTGCAGAAAGCGTGTCTCCGCCACCGACCACAGATACAGCTTCTGGATTATGTGCAATTGCATAATAAATAAAGTCTGTTCCTTGCCTGTAGGCAGGATTTTCAAAAAGTCCCACAGGTCCGTTCCAGATAATCGTGTTGGCCCGGGCAATGATTGAGCCATAGAGGGCTTTTGTCTCAGGACCGATATCAAGGATTGCTTTGTTTTTTGGAATAGTATTGTCTTTTATCTTCACAACATCGCCGCGTTTTTCCGTATCTTTCGGATCGCCAATCAAGACATCAACCGGCAAAATGATTTTGGTTTTTTTCTGTTCGGCAAGGTAGAGGAGTTGACGAGCTTTCAGCGTCATTTCATATTCACAGATGCTTGAGCCGATGAGATAGCGCTGAGCACGAAAAAAAACATTTGCCAAACCGCCGCCGAGAATTACATAATCTGCTATTTCAATAAGCCGTGAGATCACTGCTATTTTGGTTGAGATTTTTGCACCTCCGATAATAACCACCATCGGTTTTTTGGGTTTTGAGATCACTTTGGTGATCATCTGAATTTCTTTTTTCAATTGCAAACCGGCATAACTAGAGAGAAGTTTAGGGATTCCTACGACAGAGGCTTCAGTCCTATGGCACATCGCAAATGCGTCATTGACATAGATATCAGAAAGGGATGCTAATTTCTTTGCAAATTCTTTATCATTTTGTTTTTCTTCAGGATAAAATCTAATATTCTCCAGGACTAATATTTCATTGGATTTTTGGTTGGCAAATGTTTCAGGGCTTTCCGTCAGAAAATCATCAATTAAATGGAACGTTACCTGGGGTAAATAGTGAGCCAATCTCTGTGCAACAATTTTCATCGAAAGCCTTGATTCGCGCTCTTTTGGCCTTCCAAGCTTTGACACACAGATTATCCTATTTTTCTTGTTGAGGAGATATTCAAGAGTGGGAATTCTTTGTCTTATTCTGAAGTCGTCAGCGATTGCATTATGCGCGTCAAGCGCTACATCAAAATCTGCCCGTAATAAAATTCGTTTATTGCTGATATCTTCTTCGTCTATA
>Ga0206953_1093_pt1 | contig 17261 bp, 19 predicted proteins | sample Alteio_BWOrgHeat_36_FD_152977 | JGI IMG/M metagenome (GOLD analysis project Ga0206953, IMG submission 152977) | Enriched cells from forest soil in Barre Woods Harvard Forest LTER site, Petersham, Massachusetts, United States -... | ecosystem: Environmental > Terrestrial > Soil > Temperate forest >...
AATTGTCCGACTCCATGAATATAAATAAAATCATAATGCAATTGAAAATAAAAAACTGTCGAGATAATAAAAGCAAGAATCCACTGAATAATAAATTTATGTCTGAAGCGCAGCCCAAAAAATTTTTCTTTGCCGGGAGCAACTAATTTTTTCAAATCATCGTAAAACCCCAAAATGCCATAGCTGATAAAAGAAAAGAAAATCACAAAAACTTCCCAGGGATTTACTTTGATATTAAAAATGCCGTACGACCATGATGTCCAAATGGTCACAACCAAAATGATTAAAATACCACCCCCGAAGGGTGTCCCGACTTTCCAAGAATTAAATTTATCAAAAAGAGGAGTTCTTTTGTTAAACATATCTTTGGTGACCTGTTGTCCCCGGCGGAGCTTTATTTTATAAAGAAAGTCAATAAAAGGCACAAGAAGTATCGCAGTAATAAGCGATGAAGAGAGCATAAGCCCCAGAAGCTGAATCATACATGATATTATACTCCTTTATTCCTCGAAGATAAATACAAGAGCTTTACAGCTGAGCTATAATTGACACAATATCATTAAGATTTTCAATAACTGCATCGGGAACAAAATCCGAGTATTCTTTTTGTAAATGAGCATATTCGCCACGCTTCATCCAAATTGTGAAAATTGACGGATCATGCCTTTTGGCAAACCGCAGCCCTTCCAAAAAATCATCAATAACAATAATTTTTGCTTTGTTTTTATATTGAGAAAGTACACCTTTTATTGTTTCCAATTTATCATCCACAATATATTTGTGTTCTTCGGAGAAATAATGATGGATGTTGGTTTCAAGAAGTTTTTTATTTTGAAACGCAATTTGTCCCTGAGAGAAAATACCAAGCGTTGCGACATTTGCCAATTCTGAAAGCATTTCTTTTACTTCGTCATAGAGTTCAAAAGTAGTAAGATCGGTTTGTTTGAGTTTTTCCGTGTTAAAGAGGGTATTATCAATATCAAATAAAATGACGACATCAGACTTTTTCATGATCAAGACGCATGCGATAGACATTTGCTTCGCGTTTTTGAAACCCTAATTTTTCATATAAATTATTCCCCGCAACTCTTTCAGGCCTTGAAGTAAAATCTATATAAGCCGCTTGATGTTTTTTTGCCTCTTCGACTGCTTTTTGCATAAGCTTTGTCGCAATCCCCATTTTACGAAACTTTTCATCAATCACCAGATCATCCAAATATGCTTTTTTCGTGTAGGGAATTCTATAAATTGCTATTGTGATCATCCCCGCAACCTCGTCTGTTGGAAGATGTTTTGCGATAAATAAATAAACTGTGGATGAGGCAACAATTTCTTTGACAGCATCATCTGTTAACGACTGATAATTATTGCCGAGTTGTTTGACCAAACTTCTTGTTGCTTCGGCAATTTCATCGGAGAATGCAGTTACTTGTTCAATGACTATATCTTTCGGATCCATATTTATTTTTTTATCTGCGAGAACAAACGCTCCGCTTCTTCCAACTCTTCTCTCGTATTAACCCCGCGCCAGGGAATTTCTGCCTGTACTGTTTCAACAATTTCGTGATTTTTTGCTGCCAATTCAATCAGACTGACAATGTAATACTCACCTGTCACCGGACTTTTCTTAATCTGCTTTAGATATTTGCGTAAAAACTTTGTTGAAAAGAAATAACACGCTGCATTAATTTCTTGTATCGCCCGCTGCTGGATCGTTGCATCTTTTTCTTCAACGATTGCTACTACCTTTCCTTTAGTATCTCTCACAACCCGTCCGAGTGCAAACGGGTTATCAAGTTTTACGGTGAGAAAGGTAATCGCAGCATGGGATTCACTATGTTTTGCCGCAAGCTGAGACATAACTTCCTCTGTATAAAAAGCAGAATCATCGCCATTGATAACAAGTACATCTGTTATATCAGCAGGAATTTTCTTAAATCCCGTCGCTACTGCATGTGCTGTCCCAAGACGCTTTGTCTGTTCGGCAAAGACCACCGGCTCATCTTTCAACACTTCTTTCACCGATTCTTTTGCATAACCGACAACGACAATAATTGAATGAAAATGCAAATGTTCCAGCAAATCTACCGAATGCTTCACCAAAGGCTTATCTGCCAAAGTAAATGTCACTTTATTTTTATTTTTGGTGCTCATCCGCTTACCTCTTCCGGCAGCTAGAATAATCGCACCCAATTTACGATCTTGTTTCATAATAAACCTTTTCAATCCCAGAAAACTCGATTAATCAGTATATCAGAGTATCTGAATTTCCGACTCTCTGAGTTTTCTGAAAAGATAGAATTACTCTTCAGTCACTCTTTGTATTTCTGCTCCCAAACTCTCCAGCCGCTTTTCAAACGCCTCATATCCTCTGTCCAATTTTTCAATACCAAAAATCGTTGATATACCGGTTGCTGCAAGGGCAGCCAGAACGACAGCTGCGCCTGCGCGGATGTCAAGAGTTGTCATCACCGCATCGTGAAGTTTTGTTGGGCCTTTTATACTAACTGCATGAAAATATTCTGGCTTGTCATCAGCCAGATTAAAATTATATGTTCTTTCTTTATCTTTGACATCGGGATTAAAAAGCGTTGTTTTTGCGCCCATTTTCTTAAGATCTGCTATATAACCGAGTTTGTTTTCAAAAACGGTTTCGTGAATAATTGCAGTCCCGTGGGCATGTGTCATCAATACTGCCCATGGTGCTTGCCAATCAGTCAAAAATCCAGGATGAATACCTGTGGTTACATCGACTGCCTGTAAATTCTCACTTGCAAAAAAGCGTATACCATCATCTTTGACCTCATAACCGGCTCCTGTTTGTTTAAATTTTTCAAGGAATGGTTCAATTGCTGCTTTGTGTGCATCTTTTACAAAAACATCTCCTCCTGTCACAACCGCAGCAATAGCAAATGTAGCTACTTCAATCCGATCAGGACTAATTGTCCATTCGGCACCGTGAAGCTTGTCAACGCCGACAATTGTTATTTCACGAGGTGCAGTGCGTTTGATATTTGCTCCCATTTTGTTAAGCATTCCTATCACATCATCTATTTCAGGTTCCTCGGCGGCATTTGTCAAAATAGTTGTTCCTTTTGCCAAAGCAGCAGCGAGAATCATTGTCTCAGTTCCTGTGTGGGTATTTTTTGGGAAATGATAATTTGCTGCCTGCAAACCCGAAGTCTTGGCATGGAAGTACCCATCTTCACTGTGATACGTAATATCAACATTCATCTTTTTTATTCCTTCAACGGTCCTGTCGATGGGACGCGCGCCAAGTCTGCAGCCTCCGGGATTTGGGATAATCGCTTCGCCAGTTCTAGCCAAAAGAGGTGCGATAAACATTGATGATGCTCGTGCCAAAGCAGCTTTATCAAGCGGGATGGAAGAATGGGCGAACTTTTTCATCTGAATCGTCACCGTATGACCGGAAAGCTCAACCGTTGCTCCCAGCTCTTTCATGATGTCAATCATCACAAAAAGATCTGCAATCAGAGGCACGTTGTGGAGGACTACTTTCTTATCAGTAAGACATGCCGCGACAAGTGCTTTTAATGCTGCGTTTTTTGCGCCCGAAACTTGCACCGTTCCATGCAACTTATTTCCCCCTGTAATAACAAATTTTTCCATACTAGTATCTTCTATTTTTCTTTTTTCCCATTCTCATTTCTCCACTTTACTGCTTCTTCTGCCCGTTCCCATAATACTTTTTTATCCGCTGGCATCAGTTTGAAAACAGCTGATAAAATAATATCTTTTGATTCATGCCAATCTTCATCAGTAAAAACAAAATACGGCACTTCACCGTTATATGTCTGCACATCACCCGTTTCATTTAACAATGTTACCGACTGCAGGGATTTATTTACCGGTAAATATTTAGGTTTGTATTTCGCATTGGTAAAAATCGCCCCCCCAACTGTCCCTGGCAAACCCAACTGATATTCCAAACCAGACAGTCCCTCTTCAATCGTAAATCTTACCAACTGGTTCATCAAAACACCAGCCTGTGCATACACTTGTACATACTCAACGCCGACTTCATTTTTTTTAATTGATCCTTTTACACTTGCCTTGTCAAACCGTCTACATAAATTTTTAATGACTAATCCTTTGATATTCTTTTCTGCGGAAACTCGCGCACCGCTTCCCAAAATATATATCGGCAGATTCAAACTTCTTGCTGCACTAATTGCCTTGATCAAAAGATCCTGAGCATCGGTTTCGAAATAATATTCGGCAAAAACAGGAAGTTTTAAAAGCGTGTGTTCTGCCAATGGTTCATTTAGCCGAATAGTCCGGCCGACTAATTTTTCTAGTTCTCCTGCCTTGTCACTCATAATATTTTAAAACTCTAAACAAAATTCAAGCTCGAATGGATCGAATATACATCCCCTGCGCCCATCGTTACGAGAATAGTATCCTGTCTGAGCCTGTTTTCGTTGATATATTGTACCACATCAGTAAGTTTTGGCAGGTGTATTACTAATTTGTGCCGCTGGCTCAAGGCCATAGCCAACCGTTCAGAGGTAACTGTCGGATCTTCTTTTTCTCGTGCTGATGCAAAAATATCCGTCAGAATCACTTGATCGACAGCGCCAAATGCTGTGATAAATTCGTTAAAGAGCTGTTTGGTACGAGAATAGGTGTGCGGCTGGAAAATACAAATAATTTTTTTCTTAGGATACTGTTTTCTAAGTGCTGAAAGGGTCGTCTTAATCTCGGTGGGATGATGCGCGTAATCATCATACACTTTGGCACCTGTTCGCAAATCTCCAATGAACTCCAGTCTCCTTTTTGATCCTCGAAATGCCATGAGGCCTTTCTTAATTTTTTCGACAGACAAACCAAGTTCCAAACCAATAATAATTGCCGAAAGCGCATTGAGAGCGTTGTGATCACCGACTACGCGTAGAACAAATTCTCCTAGCGGCACACCGCGAGATTTTACCCAAAAAAATGTTTGCTCCCCTGAAACTGTCACGCGATCAAGTACATAATCGTTTTCCAGACTAAATCCGTACCTAATGACTTTTCCGTCAAATTCTTTCAAAAGAATTTTAATTTCAGGATCATCACCAAAGGCAATCAGTAAACCTTTCTCAGGTAATTTTTTTACAAATGAAAGAAACGTCTCACGGACGGCTTGAATTGAAGGATAAATATCCGGATGATCGTGCTCAATATTAGTGACTACCGCAAACATCGGATGCTGCCAGAGAAACCGTGCTCTTTTATCATGGTTTGGCTCGGTCGCATACTCATCCGCTTCTGCGACAAAATAGCGACCTGTACCTAAATGTCCCGGAACACCCAATGAGTCGATATCACCTGTTCCGATAATATAAGTTGGGTCAAGACGATTTTCTTTTAAAATAGTTGCAATCATCGCAGTAGTCGTAGTCTTGCCATGTGTTCCTGCGACTGATATGCCTATAAATTTCTTTTTAAACAAATCTCCTTTCATGAATTCACCCGTCGCCTCACCCGCCGACATGACAGGGATGTTTTTTACTTTAGCAGTCTGTACCTCAATGTTATCAAAACCTCCATGCGCACCTGTGGTAATAACCAAATCTGGGGAACCAATGTGATCTGGAGAAAATCCGATCAGCGGCTTGATGCCGGCTTTTTTCAACGCTGCATCGGTGATGAACTCTTGTCCGACATCAGAACCTGTTACCTCAAATCCCGCTTCTTTGGCAATAAGAGCCAAAGGAGTCATATTGGTCCCTTTGATGCCAACAAAATGGATGTTCATCTTTTTCATAAAATGTAACTCATTCTAATCCGTCAACACGAAGCCGTAACGGTTAACCCGCTAACAAAAATCTAAATCAAACTTATCAAACTTACAAATCTTTTATCTCCATCACCACCGCGATAGGAATAAAAATTCGGATCACATTTGGTACAGATGTCCATTACCTCAATATGCTTTTTTAGTATATCTTCTTTTCTCAGTGCTTGTTCAGCAATTGTTCGCAGATCAAGATAATACTTTCCTTTTTTTTCTACAAAAATATTTTCAAATGATGGAAATGTTTTTTGAAAGGTTTCGATCAATTCTTCACCAACTTCATAACAATTTCGTTCAATACATGGCCCAATGCCGACAATGATATCATGGGGACGGCTTTTGAAATTTGCAGCCAAACTGTGAATCGTATTTTCTATCACGTGATTAAGAAGTCCCTGATATCCCGCATGTGCCAAACCAATTGCTTCTCTGGTAGGATCATAAAACATAATCGGCAGACAATCAGCAGTCAAAACTGCTAGAGGGATATTTTTTTTATCAGTTATCAAACTGTCTGTTTCAGGAATCACCAACTTCTGGGTATTTTCAACCAGTGAAACCGTGCCGCCATGGATTTGCTTCATGCAGACAATATCAGTTGTTATTCCCACACTTTTGGCAAATTTTGAAAGCGCTTCCCGGTCAATTTGCTTATCATCTTCCCTCTTCATTGACCCATCTTTTTTTGAAGAAATGCCGTGAATTATATTTGGAAACTGTAAAAAACTGTCAAATACATATTTTCCATCCATCATTTCGCACCTCTCATTTCAAGCGCTTTTTTTACTGCTTCATGTTCATTCCACGGCTCTTCACCATTCCCATAATTCATCGACCGCTCATGTCCTTTTCCCGTAAGAAGAACAGTATCGCCTTTCTGTGCAAGCGTAATTGCAAAATCAATGGCGTCGTTTCTATTGGGGATCTTAAAGACATACTTTTTACCTTTTTGTACCGTAAAATCAGGACTTGGGACACTTTGATCAATAATCTCAAATCCTTTAATTCCCGATGCAATTTCATTTGAAATTTTCTCAGTTCCTTCTTTTCGTGGATCTTCTGCTGTGAGAACGATAATATCGTCATATTGTGAGGCTGCTTTGCCAAGAGTTGGTCTCTTCGTAAAATCTCTTGACCCTGCGGAGCCAAAGACATGAATAAGCCGTTTTTGAGTGAGGTTTTTAATCACAGGCAGAATACAATTATAAGAATATTCTGTCGTTGCAAAATCAATAATGACTTTAAAATCTTTATCATAGACAATTTCCTGCCTTCCAATTGGTGGCTTGTATGTGGCAAGTCCTTTTTTGATATCGTCAGTTGGAATATGCAATACTTGCAATGCAGCAATGGCGGCTAAACAATTATACTTATTAAATTGACCCAGCAGCTTTGTTTGGAAAGGAAAAACATGCGGATTAACTTCCGAATCCCGTTTTAATCCATAAGTAATTACTTTTTTATCTCTACTTTTCAGCTCATACTTTTTAATTCTCAAATATGATTTATCATCTTTGTTAAGAATTGCCACTTTTGCTGCTCTCAATAATTTTGCCTTTGCGTGAACATAGCTTTCCCAGGTTTTGTGGTAATCGAGATGATCGTTTGCAACATTTGTTATGACACCAACTGCGGGTCTGATACCAAAAATTCTATGCTGATCTAAAGCGTGAGAACTCACTTCAAGTACAATGTATTCTACTTTTTCTCTTCGTGCCTTTTTCAAGTATGATTGTAATGCAAAACGCCCAGGTGTTGTCGTATGGTAGCCTGTATCAAATGCCTGGCTATTGATAATTGCACCAGTTGTGGAAATGACAGCAGCTTTTTTGCCTGCTTTCTCCAAAATATGATAAATCAAATTTGCAGTGGTTGTTTTTCCCTCTGTTCCTGTGACACCAATAATTGTTAACCCTCGCGATGGGAAACCGTGCATGATATTTGCCAAAATTGCTTGATTAAGATGATAGATGTTTTTTGTTTTCTGCCACATCTTTTTTGTATTATACGCAATAATCGTGTCACTTTAAATAGCTGTGAAGGATAACTTTAATTTTGTCGTAATTACTGTAAATCACATAGATTGTAGCAAGCATAAGTCCTGGGAAAATGACAAACCGCTCGATCACTCCGCCTGTTTGGATACGAAGTGCTTTAATCGGAGGGATTCCAAATTTAAAAGGAATCGGCAAAAGCCAGGGAACCCCTTCAGTCGTAAAGGTATCCATGATCAGATGCGATGCAAATCCGATCATAAAAGCCCACCAGATAATCTGCATATTTACATTTGGGAAACTTGGCCTGAGTACCTGTAGAATATAATGAAAAAGGAAGCCAAATACAAAAGCGCCCAAAATGGAATGAGATAAAAATCGGTGTCCGCCAAGAAATTTGTCAAAAGTCCTTCCCACATATCTCCCAATTGGTAAATTTTTCCAAAGTGGGGCCGTTGGCTGATCGATGTCTGGAGCAATACCGCCAGCCAAATTTGCAACGACGGCAGTAATGCCCGTTGCAAGCGTAATATGCGGCAGCGCTTGTGTCACAATAACGATGCTCAATGCTGTAAACGCAGCCATATCATGAGTCCGACCAGTCATATACCAAAAGTATAGCAAATTTTGCCAAGATAAAACTAGTTCTGATATGATGAGCACATGAAAGTTATCAATAAAACAAAAAAAACAATTGTTGCAAAGAGCCTTCTCGTCCCAATATCACTTTTTGATCAATCACTTGGCTTATTAAAACATAAAACGCCAAAGCCGATGCTTTTAAAAACCCACTTTGGCATTCATACATTTGGCATGGGCTATCCGATTGATGTACTGGTTTTGGATAAAAAAAACAACGTGGCAGCAATGAAAAAAAATGTAAAACCAAACAGAATTTTTCTCTGGAATCCCAAATTTCAAACAGTAATCGAGCTCCCTGCCGGAACAATTAAAAAAACAAAAACACAATTACAAGACAAATTATCATTTTAAATAGTTACATTTCTGTCGACGTTTTTGGTTCTTTGTACACAAAGAACAAGAAAAATTTGCTATAATAACAATCATGAAACCCATTATTACTTATGACGATTTCGCCAAACTCGACTTGCGTGTCGGAACAATAACAGAGTGCGTTGAAAAAGAAGGATCAGAAAAATTACTGAAACTTACCGTTGATTTTGGTGAAGAGGGAACCCGAACTATCTTCTCCGGCATCAAAAAATGGTACCAACCAGAAGATCTCAAAGGAAAACAATTTGTCTTTGTTTTCAATCTCGCGCCGCGCAAAATGATGGATGAAGAATCTGAAGGAATGCTCCTTGCGGCGGACGGAGAAAAACCATTACCACTCACACCCGAAGAAAAAGCACCAAACGGCGCAAAAATCCTCTAAAAATTTTTACTCACCAGCATTAGGCGGAATACCATAATACAGCAAGAGATCTTTGGCAACCGAAAAGAAGATTGGTGCCGCAGTTTCAGCTCCATAAATAGAGGCAGATGGTTCATCAAGAATTACCAGCATGACAAATTTCGGATCTGTTGCAGGGGCAAATCCTACAAATGACGCGATTGTTTTTGATGGATCGTAATGCCCTGCCACAGGAATTTGTGCTGTTCCTGTCTTGCCGGCGATATCATAGCCTTTCAATCGATAAAACTTTGATTCTCCATTGTTCACAGCATCTACCATAATTTGTGTCATCACTTGGGCGCTCGTTTGAGAAATTGGCTGATCAATTTCTTGTGGAGGGATGGGAATTGTCTGACCATCGGGTGTCTGTACAGCAGCAACGACATGCGGTTCCATCCTTTTACCGTTGTTGGCAATAGCGCTGATCGCATCAAGCAGTTCTATTGGAGTAACAGTGATTCCTTGTCCAAATGTCGCTGTCGCTAAATCAATCGGATACCATTGATCTTTGGGGTGAATTTCAGGCGCTTCCTCACCTTGCAGATCAATCCCTGTCGTATCGCCAATGCCAAATTTTTGCAGGTAATCAATCATCCGGTCCAACCCTAATTTCTCACCAACAAACACCATTCCCGTATTGTCGGAATGGACAATCACATCAGTCATTGTTGTATTTGGGAAGTAATTATCATCCCATGTGTGTACTGCATATCCACCAATTTCTACAGGCCCGCTGCAGATCGTACATTGCGTATTTGGCTTGACGAGACCAGCGTCCATTGCTGATGCCATAACAATCGGTTTAAAAGTAGATCCCGGCTCATAGGTGCTGGTAATAAAAGGATTTGCATATAGCGACTCATCATAATCCTGATAATGTGCAGGATCAAATGTCGGGAAAGAAGACATTGCCACAATGCCGCCTGTTTTGGGATCCATCACAGCAGCCATACCACTTTTTGCACCATATTTAGCAATACCTGCCTTCAACTCTTCATCAAGAATAAATTGTACACGCCGATCAATATTAAGGACCAGATCGCGACCGTCTACTTTTACCGTACTGTCATTCATTTTTGCCAAGATTGGATGACCAGCAGCATCATGAACTACAACAGCATAGCCATTTTTCCCGCTTAGCTGCCTATCGTAATACCCTTCAAGGCCGAAATAACCTTTGTCGTTGCCGTTTTGATCTTTTCCGACAAAACCGAGAAGATTTGCAGCCATTGATGCCTCCGGATAAAACCTGACTGTTTCCTCTTGGAAACCAACACCAGGCAGATGTTTTGCATCAACTTTTTCCTTCACACTATTATCAACATTTGGCTTGAGTGCTACCCAAAATTTGTCTTCGGATAAGAGAGCGCTGATTGTGGCACTTTTAATATCAAGAAGTTTTCCCAAAGTATCGGACTCTTGCGGAAGATTTGTTACTACCTTAGGATTTGCATAGACAAGATATGCCAATTTATCAGCAGCAATGGTGAAGCCATCTGAAGTCTTGATTTCGCCACGCTGTGCAGAAGATACTACCTGCTCATCGTACTGCTCTTGACCGATTACCGAGAGTTCTTGTGCACGTACGACTTGCCAGTAAAAAAGACGCATGATTATTAATGCAAAAACAATCAAAAAAAAGAATAAGGTAAAGCGATAGCGCCAAGTCATATATTTAGTATAAAGTATTGCATGATAAGTTATAAGTTATGAAAACTTTATTTTCTTGTCATTTATTACTAACGTAGTGCCAACGGCAGAGGAGCTGTCAAATCAATTTGCATCTGTACAGGTTCATAACCCAATTTTGTTGCTTTGCTTGCAATTGTTGTGTAGGCAGCAGCCTGCAGATATTGTTCTTTCAAGATCTCATTCTTATCTTTATAAGCTTCAATTTGATTTTGAATATTAACAAGCGTCACGCCTGTCGTTGAAATCGTATTTACCAATGTAATACGTGTCAGGGTCAATAAAATAACAACTATCGATAAAAAAGTAATAAGTACTATTGGTTTTTTCATAGTTTTTCAAATACCCGCAATTTTGAACTTCGCGAGCGGCTGTTAGCCGCTATTTCTTGAACTGTTGGGGCAATTGGTTTCTTTGTAATGATCGTCCCCAACCCTTTTTCTTCAAATGTTAGAAATTCCCTTTTAACTATTCTGTCTTCAAGCGAGTGAAATGTTATAATCGCAAGCCTGCCACCTTTTTCAAGAAGCGTTACTGCTTTTGGCAGTACTTCAAGCAAACTATTCAGCTCATCATTCACTGCGATCCGCAGTGCTTGAAAAGCTTTTGTAGCCGGATTAATACCTTGCTTTGAATACGGCACTGCTTTTCTTATAACCTCCGAAAGCTCGACCGTTGTCTCAATCCGTTTTGTTTTACGAGCATCAACAATTCGTGATGCAATCGTTTTTGCAAACGGCTCCTCTCCAAGTTTGGTAAATAATTCAATTAGCTCGCCTTTTGTTAATACATTTACTAAATCTCCAGCAGTTACCTGCAGCGATTTATCCATTCGCATATCAAGAGGCGCTTCTTTCAAGAAGCTAAACCCTCTTTCAGGAGTGTCAACATGATGGCTTGAAATCCCCAAATCCAAAAGGATTCCTGAGACATTCGTGAAGCCGTTTTCCTTCGCTACTTTGTCAGTGTCCTTAAAATTCCCCTGTGCTAAAATTAAATTCCCCTTTTCAACTTTTAATTTTTCTCTTACGAACTCTAGTGCATCTTCATCTACATCAATTCCCAAAACTTTTCCTCCACGCTTCAAAATTTCAGATGTATGTCCTCCGCCTCCCAATGTTCCGTCAATATATTTCCCCCCGGCTTTGATTTGCATTTGTTCAATAGTTTCACGTAAAAGGACACTAGTATGATAATCACTCATTTTCTTCATTCACAAGACGCTCGGCAATTGATTCTATTTTGTTACTTAGTTCTTTCTGATGCTCTTCCCAACTCTTTTTATCCCACAACTCAACAAATCGCTGAATACCAACAAAAACTATCTCTGTATCAATATGTGCAAACTCTCGCAAATATTCAGGGATAACAAACCGTCCCTTTTGATCCATCTCTACGTATGAAGCATTGCCTAATAAAAATCTCTGCACTTCCCTTGCTGATTTACTAATAAACGGTTTTCCTTCAGTCCCTTCCAAAAGTGTCTTCCAATTATTCTCGGAGACGATAATCAAGCAGTTCTCAAATCCTTTTGTGACAATTATTTTTTCACCCAAAACCTCTCGAAACTTCTTCGGCATCCCTGCTTGATGCTTTTCTCCAATCTTGCTTTCATACTGTCCAAGTAACATAAACTCTTAAAAAAGTTAAAGAACCATTCGCCAAAAGAGTACTACTTTTTCCTACTTTTGACTACCTTTCTCCATTTTGGACTTTTGTAAGAAATAAGTCAACAGGTTAAAGACACAGTCTAGTGTGCCACTGAATTGATAAAGACGATATATAGTGTGTTAGAATGTAAGAAAATGGTAAGAAAAGATGAGTTTGTTGTTACTACGCTTTTAGAGGTTCAAATTATCTTGTACTTGATATACTTTACCATTTGATTTTGTTATCTTAAGCGTAATACTGACTGACTTAACACCGGTGTCATAGCGAACTATATTTGAGGACTGACTTCCAAGAATAAGCCAGGTTGACTGATAATTTGATGTGCCTGATGTGATATTCTCAGTACCCGTAATTCCTCTTTGCACCTGTGCATCTGCTCCTTCGCTTTGTTCTGCTGCTGTAGAATTCGCGTTATATGTTAATTCATATTCAATCGACTTAATATCTGAGGCCTGCGCAATAGCGAAACGTATTTTGTGTTTGTCGGAAGATGCTTCCAACTTGAGTCCTATTGCACTCGGGGATAGTGTCTGAACTGAATTATCATTGATTGTCTCATCTTGTGTTGTGGGGGCATTTTTATTTGCAAGGAAAAGATATCCGCCTCCGCCCAAGAGAATAAGCACGACAATAATAACCGCAATTATTACTCCTTTATTCTTAAATAGTTTCATGAATTAAGAATACCCTACTATAATAGTGACTGTCAAGATTCCAGCTTTTTGGTAAAGTATACTGCCAAATCGTTAATCTTTATCCGCTCTTGCTGAGTAGTATCGCGATCTCTAACAGTAACGGCATCGCTCTCAAGAGTTTCAAAATCAACTGTCACACACCAAGGCGTCCCGATTTCATCTTGTGAGAGATACCGCTTGCCGATATTACCCCTGTCATCAAATGCAGTCATAAATTCAGGACTCAGTAATTTAAAAACTTCTTGAGCTTTCGTGACAAGATCCGGTTTGTTTGCAAGCAAAGGGAAAACTGCAACTTTATACGGAGCAATCTTCGGAGAAATTTTCAAAACAGTTCTTTTTTCTTCTTCTGCAAAAGCATCAGCTAATACCATCAATAATAAACGATTGATACCAACAGCAGGCTCAATAACATGCGGCAAGATCTTCTTTTGTGTCTTCGGATCAACAATTGTGAGATCCTTCTTTGATGCTTCTTGGTGTTTGGTCAAATCATAATCAGTCCGGTAAGCAAGTCCCCACAACTCTTTGAAACCGAAGGGAAATTGATATTCCATATCTTCTGTCCGCTGGCTGTAGAATGACCGTTCTTCATCGGTATGCGGACGCCATCTCAAATTTTTCTCTTGAACTCCTAATTCTTTTGTAACGAAATCATACATTGCCTTCTTCCATTCTTCAAAAAGCGGCTCCCATTCTGTTTGTTCGGGGTCAAAGAAGTATTCTATTTCTCCTTGTTCAAATTCAATGGTGCGAAAAATGGAATTTCCCGGCGTTATTTCATTTCGAAAACTTTTCCCAAGTTGTGCGATACCAAAAGGCAATCGAACGCGAGTCGAATCAACGACATTATGAAAATTGGTGAAAATTAATTGAGCCGTCTCTCCACGAAGATACCCCATTCCGCCTTCTCCTTCAACTATCCCAAGCTGGACTGGAAAAAGTAAATTAAACTTACGAACAGGAGTCCAATTAAAAGCTTTACAATTAGGACATTTGATCTCAAATCCATCAATAAGAGCATCCAATTTATTTTCGCTTAAGCCTTCAACTTTCCCAGTTTCTTTTACTGTTTCTAATTCTTTATCTGAAATCGTGGGTTGTGATTCAAATACTTCTAATTCTTGCTTAGAAGAACTCTCCAAAAAATTCTCAATCAAATGATCAGCCCGCATTCTTGCCCGGCAATTTTTGCAATCCACCATCGCATCAGCAAAGCCTGCCACATGACCCGATGCTTCCCAGATCTTATGATGCGAGATGATGCTTCCGTCAATTCCTACCATGTCCGGACGGGTCTGCACAAAATATTTCCACCACAGATTTTTGATATTTCTTAAAAGTTCTGTACCGACAGGACCGTAGTCATACGTATTTGCTAGCCCGCCATACAATTCTGATCCGGGATAAATAAAACCGCGGCGTTTTGCAAGTGCAACAATTTTGTCCATTATTTGAGAATTCTCAGCCATGAGTATATTATACCATCAGAAGAAGAAGGCTTAAAGAGGAATAAGATGAATTAAGGATTGCTTGCTCTATTTTTCATTCTATCCGCTTTTTTTCTTCTTCGGTTATATAGTTCAGTCATACTACCAACAACATACGGTGTTCTTGTTAATATAGCATATGCCACGCCAGCACCTACACCAGCAGCTCCATACGTGGGAAGTCCTTCTCTTTGAGTTAGCCAAGTTAATCCAACGTCTGCCGCCGTAGCGACAGTTACTATGGTGCCATCATACAAAAATTGTTCTCTTCTTGTGCCTAGATAGTGAATCCTTCTTGTTAATTTCTGTCCGAGGCCGGTTTCCTTAATATTCATTGAAGCTATTATATATCTACTCTTTTAATGGTCAACCTTATTGTAGTTTTGCGAAGATGGAGCGACTTTTGAGTTTTTTTTCCAAAATATCTTCAATCATCTCATGCGTATCAAATTGTCTTGTCATAGCAGTTTGTCTGTTCCAATAACCGAGTTCTGAAAGCAGGGAAATTTCAAATTCATGAAGCATACTCTCTTGATTATTTTCCAAACGCGGAGCATCACTTACTCCCATGCCAAACGTCCCAAGGGTGTAATCGTCAATTTCAGAACTTGCATACTGCGGAAGTGAAACATTGTTTTCTGATAAAATTGCAAGTGTTTTAAGGAGTAAATCAAACACATTCCGGTTCTCTTGATTCTCAGGACACAATCCATCAATTAACTCGCACAGATGATATGCCAATCCCACTTTGTCAAAGTCTTCTTTGATTTTTGAGAAGTCATCACGCATCGTCGCTTCGGTCAGTACAAGAAATACTTTACCTTTATAGAGATGCAAGGTAGTATGATTCAAAAGCTCAATATGCGCACTGCGTCTGCTAGTAATTTTGCGAACACCTGCAGCTTTTATGTGAATCTTGCCGTAATCACGTGTCATGACGGTGAGGATGCGGTCGGCTTCATTGAAATTACGTCGTTTGATAACGATTCCTTCTGTTTTGAAACTTCTCATAGGCAGGTCTAGAACTTAACTTCTGTCGTTTTATCGGTATTGAGGGTGATTGTGTCAACGGTATTGTTGTTAACAATCATATTGTATTGATTGTTCGTTGCACCCGGCTGTTTCTGAATCATAACAGGAAGCGGCGAGCCGGATTTCAGTTTGAACGGCAATGTATAACTAATCGAAAAGTTATTGAATCCTTCCGGCCTGACAGTCACAAATGCCTCAAAGAATGTCTTGCCCAAATCATTGTAGCTTGTCACCTTAACCTGTGAACCGGTACTGTTCACCAATTGACTTCCTTGCGGTACCAAAATTCTTAACCAGTCACGATACTCGGCATTCAAACATAGTCCACCCGATTTCAAACTACAATCAGACGGTGGGTAGGGATCTTTATAATGTATTGTGACTGTTTTGGTTATGGTGCCGTCATTTGCGACACTGTATGCATTGTCTATTGCTTCCTGCATGAAGATGTTAACTTTTGCTCCCGAGAAATTGGTATCGTTGATATAAAGATAATCTCCGTTAAATGGCTTGACTTGTCCGGCCGCATTAAGCGCTTCAATTCCCTGCTGCGCCTGAGCATCAAAGAGATCATAGAGAATATCTTTACTGCTGGAGCTTGCGATCATGGTTTGGAATAATGGTCCCCAATATTTCTTTGGTGATGAAGTCAGTGCTTTAACCATAATCGCATTCAACAAATCACTCAGCAAACTCTTCCGAGCTGTTTTGACATAGCCCACCGGTCGGGAGATACTGTTTTCCAGCGCATAGATAACTTCTGGACAGTCGCAATGTGGATCTTTTTGCGTTGTGAATGTTTGTCCATCCGCTTGCACTTGGTCATCAAGAATTTTAATGGTTGAGACAAGGACATTGGTGTCAATTGCGATTATGCCGTCAATATTTTGATCTCCATCAGACTTCTCATACATAGATCGGAATGTTTTCATCGATTCCATAAAGTCAGGCGATATATTGCTGTCACGCAGATTGTATTGATAGACACCTGGGAAATACTTCAAAATCGGTGCAGGCGCAGACGGCTTGTCCGGTATGGAGTCATCCAATGGATAAATATCATTTGACTTTTCCAAAGAGATTGCGCCTTGATCAACTTTGAAAATCGCATATGCCGTGATAAATCCTCCGGTCGGGCGAAGCTCTTTATCATTTTGGAAAATCATCAGATATTGTTCTGGCTGATTGGCACCCAATAGACTTGGCAGTGTTTTGATCAAGGGCTTGGCATCTGTTACCCCTATAGCGCTCTCATCAGTGAACGTCTTGAGGTTGTTTAATTGCGTATAAACTGTTTTGCCAAAAAGTAATGTCGGATAGTGATTTGGATCGACTTGATCCATTTCAGACTTCATGGCATTAAGAGACGTTTCGATATCATCAATTTTGGGAGTAATCTTGCCGAGACTGAGAACTGCTGTTTTGATACGATCTGATGTGGAAACTCCCGCTGCTCCAGCTGTCCCTTTGAGC
>Ga0206953_1094_pt1 | contig 17203 bp, 20 predicted proteins | sample Alteio_BWOrgHeat_36_FD_152977 | JGI IMG/M metagenome (GOLD analysis project Ga0206953, IMG submission 152977) | Enriched cells from forest soil in Barre Woods Harvard Forest LTER site, Petersham, Massachusetts, United States -... | ecosystem: Environmental > Terrestrial > Soil > Temperate forest >...
GGGCATCATCATCGCGGTCGGGAGCTACCGGCATGGATGTATGAGCTACCGGAGATGATGAAATTCCTGCTACAACAATTTCCTAAACTACGGTCGGATTCACGTCAACGCAAGCAGGCTGCAAGATGGGCACAGGTAATTTACTATTATAATCATCGGCAGATGACGCCCAGTCAGATCGCACACGAATTGAACGGGCTGCATACGTATCGCACCGGGACCTACCAAGACCAGAACGGCCAAGTCATTCTGCATATGAACGCGCCGGAAGTAACGACTGGGCAGGTTGAAAAAATCCTCGAACACGTTCGGAACTTAATTGCAGGCAGACGGCAGAACGGGAGCACGCGCACCCACGGCTCGCCGGGGCGACCTAGAAAACCAGCCAAGAAAATAGATTTCTTCATAAGCAGAAAAAGTAAGAAGAATTCTGTAACTAACTGATCATACTGATGTTGTTTATATTTCTGCGAATATAAAGCGAACCTTGCTCTAGTATGTAAGTGCTGTATTGTCAATCGTTAGTCGAAAAAATCAGGTGGGGTGCTCCAGACCCTTATATAGGTGGAAGAGAGGGCAAAGGGACAGTAGGTCCAAAGTTCCCGGTCCTTCGCAGATCGGGCTGAGATTCAGATTTGGCCAGAGAAATCTGGCCTTTATTTTTTGATGGTCGGACATTAGAACAATTCTAAAAGGAGAATCGAAATGGCGTATTTTGGCGATGCAACTGAAGCAAAAAGACTTATGGACGGATTGAACATCAGTGCCCCAGCGCTGTCGGGGATTCTGGGCGGGAAGCCATCAGCCAGCGGAATCGCGGCATGGCTCAATGGCAGCGGAAGGATGGATTCTGAGCGGGCCAAGCAAGTTCTGCGGGCGCTGCGTTCGCTTGCACAATTCCAGAGCGAAGCTGCGCCGCTACCCTTAGATTTCGGGCGGCATATTGAACTGTGGCGGGTATGGCTCCGGAAGCTGGATGAGAGGGACGATAAGTTTGCTTTCGGCACGCACGAAATGACTATTACTCGCCGTCCTGATGGCGTGGTGACATACCATCGCCGGGTGCCGATTGGACCGGCTGGAATACAGGACACGTCCGTGCTGGCCGGGGCGGCAAAATGAGGCGGGCGTGCGGATGCGGGCTTGCCAAGGGCTATTGTTTATTTCCTTGCCCTACTAGCACCAGTAAATATTTAGTTCAAGGAGGGAGAATAAACCAAATGAAAGATCAAGTTGCATTTTTCTAACACCTTGATATGTTTTCAATGACTTAACGGTATTCTACTTCTTTTTGAACTGTCCTTCGGTCGCCATAGTAGAAGAAATTCGGAGTGGTGCTAGTAGGGCAAGGAAATAAACAATAGCCCATCAAGATGATAAACAATAGCCCCTAACTCAAGGTGATAAACAATAGCCCTTTTTAGGCGAAGTTAAGGTAAGATGAGATCATGAGAGCACATCGACAAACAGGACGATCCCGTGGGCGACCTGCGGGCTCCGCTGAGAATACAGCAAAGGCCGAGACGTGGATTAGGGCTCAGTTGGCGAACGAGGATAAACCGGCCTTGGAGATTAAACGTCTTGTATCTGGCACTGATCTTGGTTTCTCATTGGCAACCCTCCGCCTCGTAAAGCGAAAACTGGGCATCCATTCTTATAGTCCTGTGGATGGCAAAGCTATACGTACATGGTATTGGACCACACGAACCAAAGCGGAAGTGGAATTCATCCGCCGCAAGCAATTAGAGGCACAGATTGAGGCTCGGCAAAAGCAGTTTCGAGAAGAGCAAATTATTAAAACACTTTACCCTAATTTTTCAGGTGGAACGCCCGAATATATTTTGAATCCGAATTGCTACATTCCACGTGGAAATAGCTTGGCACTGGATGCTGATGACAATCGACGGAAACGACGGTTTCAGCTTCATGAAATTTTAGGTGTGGGGCCGGGTCGAATGCCGTGTCAAATTCTGTTTCCTTCTGATGACGTGGAACAGATTAAGCACATTCGATCTTGTGACATCTGCAGAAACTATTTCAGTGACGATCCGCAATTGCCGGAAGACGAATCGCCTTTCTGATATCTAACGTTTTACTCGTTTTACTTTAGGTCTAGCTCGCGCCTGTAACTCTAACAAAACAATCGACGATTTTTTCACCGTCGTTCTGCCGCAGTCCAATCGCAGTACAAAATACCGACTTGCGTCGATAAGTCCTTTGTTTCAATCGTTATAAGTGTTTACTGCCAACGCTTGCACGTTTTGGGCTCAGCCTATCGAGCGCGGAGCGGTCGCGCATCGCTCATATTGCCTGCCAGACGGCAAGGAATAGCGTTCTGGCGTGTTTCCAAAGCCCCCGCGATGCCTGAGCAATTGAATTGCCAAAGCTTCCGGAAGTTCGACCGGCCAGTAAATCGCTACAAGTTGTTTATAATGCTGTAGATATAAGCATTCTTTCAGCCATGGGGACGGGTGCCGGGGGAGCCCCCGCGACCATCGCTGAGCCCGGCGAGCTAGGTCGATTTCCCAAAAAGCAAGGAGATTTGAATCTATGTCAAGCCCCCGTCAAGCCCCGTCAAGTGCATCAAGCCCCTTGACGCACAGTCAGTTAATCAAACGGCGCAAGCTGGGCACCCTGACCGAGCCCGAATTGGCCCGGCTGCATGAACTGGACGCCGCATCCGCCGCACGGCACCGTACCAAAGCTAAGGAGCCCTTGACCCGAGAGGCCACCATCGGGGTGCTGGAGGGTCAACTGGCCCATGCCGGTCCCAAGGCCGCCGCCGCGCTGGCGCGCAGAATCGCCCTCTTGCAAGGCGTGGAAAGGCCGTACGCGGTCAAGGTCGCAGATCGGCAAGCCAGAGACGCGAAGCTGGCAGGCGGATCAGCCGGTTTACCGCGCAAGTATGCCGTCACGCGGGATGGTGCCGATTCGTGGGTTCCGTACGAGGAACTGGATGATCAGGAGCGGGCAGAATTGGCAGCCCTCCAAGCCCAAGTACAGCGGGAATGTCCCAAGGATGCCAAGGGCTGGGCGGAGTGGGATTTGTCCCACCCCGGTAGGCGCGCCGAAATGTTGGCCGCAGTCCGAGGCTATGTGCCGGAAGTTGTAGAGCAAACCAAGCCCATGACAGAAACAGAATCAGAATCTGAAAAAATCGAACGCGAAAAATTGATATCGCATTTGCTGGGGCTGAAGCCAGCTGAGCCGATAGCAGAGCCCGAAGCCCAACCGGAACCGCCTTATTCCGCCGATCATATGCGCCAGTTTCTGGAATTTAACGCAACTCTGTGAAGAGATTGATTAAAAAGCTTGGCGTCAGGGGCAGCAACCGAGCGGGGATTTCTTGCCTCGATACATTGAGCTGTCGTTGCCGGGGGTCTCGGGATACCGGCCTTCCTGACGCCATAACAATTTTTGAAAGGTGGCATGGCCACAATAGGAGAAAGGAAAATGACGAACGAACTAGAAGCACGACTCAGACAGGCTCAACAAACTGGGCAAGGTGCGTTCACTGAAGCTGAGTTTGAAAGTTTCACTACAGAGGATTTACGTTTGCTGACTCTGGCAGAATCCGCGCTTACTCAGCGTGCGGATGAACTTTTGAATCAAAAAGCTATCGTTGATGCTGATCAACTGGACCGCCGATTTGAAGAGTACACGCCCGAGGAAATTCAAAACGAATTGACCCGCAAAACGGCGCAGCAACGATTAAAGGAACAAGTTCAGGAATCGCCTGTCCATCAAGCAGAAGAGCAACGCGAGTCACTGGCTAAAGAAGTCGAAAATCTGCAGTACATAAAAGATCAAATGCAGCACGAAACCGACGACCAACTAAATCAGAAGATTCGCGACAACGTCGCTAAAGAAATTGCCAACCAGAACGCCGTTCAAAACTCTCTGGAATTGCAACGGATGTGGTGTGACAAACACCCTGAATATGTCCGAGATGAGTTTAATGGCAATCAGATTCGGGATTACGTGGCCGCGAGGTATCCGGCCTTTACTTTTCAGAACCTCGAAGAGGCTTATGGACAATTGCACGACAAGCTCCATCTCTCGGAGCAACGCCAGCAAGAGCCGGAAACTCCGCGAACGGTGCGTCGTTCGTCAAGCGTTCCTACGAAAGGGGGCTCCCTGTACGATCATCACGAGTCGAGCATTGAAGAGCTTGAGTCAATGCCGATGGATAAATTTCTCGAAATCGGCAGACGTACCGGAATGATCGATCCGGATGCCGAGATGAGCGAAGGTGTCCGCAAATCTCACACTAGTTTTCTTCCGCAATTCTAAGGTGATCTATGACCGCACTTGAACAAAGAGAGAAAGATTTGAAGATGTTGGCAGATTTGAATAGCCGTATGTACTGCGCCGTATGGGTGTCCCATGCTGCCCTCTCCATCCAGCCAAAATATTTAGCAGTGGACGAATTTTCTTCAGATACCAGTAGGGGCTTCAGCATCGTTCCCCGAGATGTTCCGAAAGAGACCAAAGCAACGCCCGTCATGAATCGAGTTATATCGGACGTATAAAGTTTCCGCCGCGTCTCATTAACGCGGTAGTCGTAGCGGTGTTCTACCTGATCGTGTCACCGTCGCGCAAACCGAGGGGCCATGTCGAATGCATGGCCCTTCACATTTTATAAAGGAGAAAACATGTTTCATCCGCTAGCTGATACCGAAAATTCCGTCACGTTCCGATTGCCAGAGGGTGCTCGCACTGATGTTATGGGCGCGCCGTCCAAGGAAAATCTGAACGCGGATACAAAAGAAGCCCCGTGCGATTCAGACGGGAAACCCATGGATCACGATTCCACGGCCCATCGCCGATAAGGAGATTTCAAAATGGCAAATATTCTTAACATCGAAGGCGGTCACGGAACCCCGACTGCCGATAAAGATCACAATGTCACGAAACAGAAAGCCCACCTCCAATCTCATACGGGTGAGAAAGGCGCTTCAATTGCCGACGAATTGATGACGTTGGCGGAGAAAAATCATGATTCCGAGGGAGCATTCTCGGGAACGAAATATGCGCCCAACGATACGCCGACGTTCAAAAATAAAGGAGACAAATAATGTCCGACGAAAATATCGCAAAAGAGCGGCCTACACCTCCGCCCGTCCCAAAAGTTTCCCGCGAAACTGGCGCGGTTACAATCTCGCGTCCGGAAGACGTTGGATTTATCGATGGATGGCACAGTTCCACAAATGAGTGGGAAGGCGGCTTGGCCGCTGTAAATGGCTTCAATGATGCCATGCCCGAAGATGAACGCGTTAAGGCTGTCAAGGCGTTCAACGAGAAGCCATCGAACCGCATAATCTAATCAACCTTCAATCGAGAGCGATTCTACGTAGTCGCTCTCGTTTTCATTTCGAGAGACAAAATGGCGTGGTCCAAATGCAAACCCGGATGGTTCAAATGCGCACTATGCCCCAAGAAATTTCTTAGAGCAAGTTACGCTCAAAAATTTTGTTGTAGTTGTAGGCCGGAAAGGTATCACGAAATTCGGCTCGCCTCAGCGCAATCAAATTACGTCAAAAATCGCAAAGCGAAATGCGCGAAGGCCCTGAAATTTTACTGGGCAGATGATGAACGTCTGGCAAAAAGACGTATGCAGATGAGGGAGTACTACTGGCAGCATCGGGACGAACTTCTCGAACGGAAACGAATCAGGAGACGTAAATGTTAACAGCCAAAATTAAGCGCGAACATCTCAAGAGTTTTACCCATCGCGCCCAAGATGACCGCGCAACGCCACGCCTGCGTCATGACAATGCCCCGGCATGGAATCATAAATGGAATACTCCGGACGATCCGCAGCCAAAAACGCAGTCAAAACCGCAGTCAAAATCGCAGCCGATTGGACTTAGTGTTTCCGGCTCTAATTCTTGGCGAGACTATATCGCGCAAGATCACAAGCCCAAAATTGTTTTTGATAGTCGCTTCGCAGGGAAAGCAGCGTACGAGTTCAACGACTCTGGATTCGTCGTGCCGGAGTTAGACCCGGAGATCGATGGCAAAAATAAATGCAGATATTGCGAGGCAGAGTTTGTGGGCAGAAAGAGATGTCGAAATCATATGTGGAGCAAGCATAAGCAGCAAGTTCGGTCTGAATTGATAAAAAGTTACAACGAGTGTGTCCGTTCCTAGGTCGCCGATGGGACACACCTTGACTTGGGTGAAAGTCCCAAGCGGGATAGATAACATCGGCGACCACAATTTCAAAGGGAACCAAAATGGATGACCTAGAAAACTTCGTTGTAGTTCACTGGAATCCGGCCCGGAGGATTGGTACTGCGCGACCGCCGGAATCATGTCACGGCTCTACTGATGGCCTGTTCTTTGGGAGTAAAAACATTTTGACGGCTGGAGAGGAGAGTTTACATCCGGGCTCCTTGATTCGTGCCCGCCGCATCGCGGACGAAAAATATCCGTACAAAGATGCTCTGGATGAAATAGAGATTTACGAGGAGAATTAAGATGCCAAATGCACCTGTACCAACGGCTGTAGATGTGAGTGAACTTTCTAGTACTCCGCAGTCTGCGCAATCGCAGCCTTCACTTCAAGACTTCATGGCAGCCCCGGATGCCAAAGCAGTCTCAGTAGATTTATCGGAACTTACTGACGCACACGGGAATCCGACACTCGGGCAATTCCTAGCTGCGCCGGAAGCCCCAGCAACCGCCCAGCCTGCACAACCGCAACCTGAGCAACCGTTGTTCCAGAAGCATCCTGCCAACCTTGAATACAAGAACATCCGCGAGCGCGAGTCATCCGACAAGATCGCTGCCCGTCAAAGTGCTGCGAAGGATGTGTCTCGCGGAACGGAGATCGCTGGAGACGTGCTATCTACTGCGGGCGGTGTGGCCAGCTTGGCGCTGCCTACTACGGCGTTGACCGCAGCCGGTTCAACTGCTGAGATCGCCAAGGATGCGATGGGAAACACAGTTATCAAATCCGTTCCGAATATGATTGAAACTGCTGGAAAGAGTTTGGCGCAAAAAGGAATCTCTGCGACCATAGAAACAGCTAAACAGCTTGAGAGTTGGGTTGCAGCAAATCCGACGAAAGCTGCAGCGCTGGAATACATTGCACACGAACTGGGGATTGATCCTTTCCAACTAGCTTCAAAAGTAGTCAAGTACGGTGAGGGGATTTTTTAGGAGCAAAGAGCCTCACCAACGGATCAGGTTTATTCCATATCAGTATCAAGATGATGATGGCCAGTAAGGCTTTCACGGTTACAAATCTGGAAACCCATCCGGCCAGACCGAGAAGGCCGACAATGATCACAAGTTTAAGCAGTCTCATGGTGTTTTCCTCCGAACGATTTTGAGCTTGGCCCGCACTCCGCCACAGTTTCAAAATTGCAAATCCGGAAACCTCCGTTTAACTGCCTTCCGTGAAATAAGCATGGTGGTATACGTCTTCGTGCGGTTCCGGCCCGAATGGACTTCTTTTTTGACGCCCGGGTCATTCCGAAAGAGCTTTCGAATCGTATCCGGGTGACGGCCAGTTTTTTCGGCTATGTCTCTCGGCGTGAAATAGTCTCGATAGGCAGTGCTGTGCTTAAGCTCTTCTAAAGCCGCATCGCTAAGGAACGTTTGCAAAAACTCAAGGTTGCCGTTCTGTTCGCCGAGAATGAAATCCTCGATTAGCGATTCGATATGCAATCGCTGTTCTGGCTTCGTCATCTCTTCGAACGTTTTGATGGGGATTCTCATTTGCGGCCCTCCGCGATGTTCTTAACCTTGGAGTCTGCGTTCGCTTGTTTCTGCGCCAGCTTTGCGGCCTGAGCGTCCGTAATTTTCCGCTGCGCGTCCTTGTGGGCCTGCTCGAATTCAGCTATGTACGGGGCATAGTGCTTAAGGAAAATCGCCACGGTATCGCCCAGAGCATCGGCGATGGCTTGATGGTTCACCATGCCTAGTTCGTACTGCGTCCGAAGCTGGTTGATAGCGAAAGTGTCTCTTAGCATGTGGGAGTGTGGCTCACGTTCGCGGATATCCGTCTTTACGGATTCAATTCCCGCATCTGCGAATACGCTCTTCAGTTTCGCCGACCAATAGCCCTTGTTCGTGTCCACGTCAACGTTCTTATCGTAGAAAGGCTCATTCAAGACGCCATCAATCGGAACAACCGCCCGGAGTAGGTCTACCACGTGACGGACAAGCGTCGGCTGTGCCCGTCGTTTCGTTTTGAATCGGTAATACGTCAACTCCCCGTTATCCTTCATCGAATCCAAATTGAACCGGACGGCATCTCCGAGTGCGAGCCCGCCCCATCTCATAAGCTCGATAAAAGCGAGAATCCGGTGTGTATCGTCGTGCTGCTTTTGGTCCTCCAGATTTTTAATCTCACCGGGGAATCGGTTCTTAATCGTGGCAAGGATGGAATCATATTGCGCTTCTGAGAATGCCGTGGTGCGGCTTCCGCGCTTCACCTTCGGCGGTCTCATCCCTGCCATCGGATGATCCTGAATCCAACGCTTGTCGTGGCAGTAATTGAAAAATCGTTTCAGGTCGCCGAACGTCCCAAAGTCGGTCAAGTCAGAACCGAAACTAAACGTATTTCGAAAGCTCTCAATCAAATCATGGGTCAAATCAGAGATGTAGATGGGTCGTGGATTCAGAGTTTTCAGCCATTCTGCCAACCGGCCCTCATTACCGCGCCGATTCTTTTTGAACTTGAATGTCTGCGGGTCAACGTTGCCGAGTAGTGGCCAATAACGCTCGATACGTTTATCGCTGACGCGCTCTGCTTTTTTCGAAGCGATGAACCGGGCAACCGCCTGCTCAATGGTGACGGTCTGGGATTCTTTCGCGGTCTGCAACTCCTTTACCTTGGCCTCCGCTGCCATGGCCCGCCGCTTGTCCGGGTCGTGTTGGTCTCGATACGTCTGGGCTATCTGCTCAGCGTCGGCCCATGAACGGGTCTTGATTTTGATGGTTGTCTGACGCTTCTGCGGGTCCTCAATCTCCGGATTGTAAACTGCGATGCGCTTACGGCAATTGCAGCGGCTGGTTTCTGGCGTGTACCTCTGGCCTTTGTCTTTATAGGGGCAGTCCTTGGCATGGCGAACGATCACTGTATACGTCGGCTGCAATCGGATGGTTGTCTCCATCGGCGAAGCTCCCTTTGTGCCTAACTATTTGAACAGTGCAAGGACAGTGCAAGCAATGGTACGACGTTGGCATCTGTTCATTTAAAGGCACATAAGAAGCCTACATTGATTCATTCTGCAATGGTTAACTCGCATAATTCTGTAAGTGCGTATTCTAAAGGAGTTAGGGCGCATTTTTTGGAAGTGTTCATCAGAGGGTTGCCCGACCGGATCGCCACAGTGACGTGGACATCATCAACATCCAGACTTAGGATGTGAGAACGAATAGCTATGGCCCCCGCGCCTATCAGCGAGCATAGGATATAATACCTTACAAGTAAATATATGTCAATTGCCGTTTACTTATATGGCATTCGAATAGGCGCTTCGAAGCGTCAGCAACGGTGCGGAACGCTCGGAGGGACTTAAGACTCATTTCGAACAATCGTTATAATAGTCGACGGGAAGGCCTTAAAATCTACAGCGCGAAACGCGTGGCTATGGGTAAGCAAATAAACAAACAGGTCGATGAAGAATCACGGGCGATGCTTCGGAATTTCAAGGTCCGGCTGAAGAGCCTCGCTTCGCGTAAAGGCGCCGACATCCGCGCCGTTTGCACATTGGAGTTGACGTCGCGAATGACTGCGCTTAGAAGTGCGGTGACAGGTGTTCGTCAGCTACTTGATATTGCCACTGTAAACCGTATTCATGGCGTTGTCGTGAAACATGTAAGCGAATCCTCTTTCGGCAGAGGTGCCGCAATCCGCCTCTCTGCTAGCACGGTAGAAGACGCTATTCAGGTCTTGTCAGACAGCATCGGCGCCGTCGCGAATCGCCCTACAAGGCCGACAAGGGAATCGATGAATGCTCTCGCAAAGAGGCTCACTGCTACTGTCGCGGATTTGTGCTCCAAAGGAGACAGCTACTCTGTTTGGCCATTTGCCCTCGATTTCACACGCCAAGTAGCTCGAACTACTTCACTTTCCTGGGATAATTTTTTAAGTGAGGAGCAATTGGGCCCAATCTACGACATTCTCTGCGAGGGAGCTCTGTCTTGCCTCAGCAGGTCGGTTGAAGCGGGAGATTTGGTCACGGCTGATCGCCTCGTAGCCGGTGCTCGTGGGCATGGGGGCCTCAGTCCTAGGATTAAGAAAACCATTCAGAGTCTCCTCACTGATCGCGCCAGTTTGCTTCCGACCGTAAGCCAGAAATGGCTGTTGAAGGAAATGGGAAACGGCAGCTCTCCAGAGCCGTTTGAATACAGTAATCCTGGCGACAGTCCAGACGTTAGACAAGCTGCGAGTTTGTTGCTCCTGCTGTTCGACCAGAGTGGGTCTGGTGTCGTATCAAATGAAATCTTCGACCGATTTCGGTCTCTGTGCGAACGGCATTTCAAGCTGTTCTTGCGGGGAGAGGTTGGGCAGACCGTTACGTTCGATAGCCGATTGCACGAGACACCTGGGCAACAGACAAGAAGGGTGAGACTAGTACGACCTTGGGTAGAGTGCTATAACCCGCCCCAGTCACGAGTGGTCATAAGGGCCATCGTGGAGTCAGAGGATGGGGGGACAGGAAGAGCCCAATGAATGGCTTCTTAGGAATAGATTGGGGAACCCACTCTTCGAAATGGGCCTACCAAACAGGCTCGGGTTCACCAGTGATCGGCGAAATCTGGGACTCGGCGGTTACGAGCCTAGACGATCGCCTGCTGTGGTTTCCATTGGAAGAGAGATTTCAAGACTCGGGCCGAGAGGTTGCGCTGAAACGCAAGTTGATCCAAGATCCGGATCAATCATTTTGGGAAGGCTCTCGCCCGAAGATCAAGGTGACCCTTGGTGAAGCAGTTGTTTTCTCTTTGCTGGCGCTGTTACTAGATGCCGACGGAGTTCTCAGTGCGAGGCGTAAGACGCTCAAGTCTGATTCGCTGACGGTGCGCTTTTCGCATCCAAACTGGATATCTGAGGAAAATGTTCGTGCCCTGGGCTGCTTTAGGGATGCTGCTGTCGTTGCGCTGAGTATTTTTCTCGAAGGTATTGAATTCAAAAGGACTCGCGGAATTGAGGTTGAACGGAAGAAACTCCGAGACGCTATCGAAAGGCATCGGCCCATTCGGGATCGGATTCCATCCTTTCCCGAATATTACGATCACTCACGGTTCGAATCATGTGCACGAGGCGTGCTGCAGAAAGTTTCGTGGGAGTTGGTCTTTGAATCATGTGCGGCAGGATTTCCTTACGTGATCCAGGGGGAGCGTGAGTTATTGGAAGCGCCAATTACCCAATTACCGGCGCATCGGCGTGTGAGAAAACTCTTAGTTGTCGACGTTGGGGCGGGCTCAACTGATGCTGGTTATTTACTTCGGACAATACGGCCGCGGGACTCGCAGAGGGTAATGCGACCTTTGCTTATTTGGCTACCCGCAGCAAACGCGCTTGAAGTGGCTGGGCAGTGGCTTACGAAAAGAATTCTTGCGGATTTGAGACAACAGGGAAGGCGAGTAACGGATGCCGAAGCAGAGGAGTTCAAGCTTGGTAGCCCGCAGCTATGGTCGGCCAAGCCATATTTAGGAGAATGGAACAAGCTGATTGCTGATCATGTAGGCGATTATGTGGGAACGATTTGCGACGGTGTGTGCCTGCCGAACAGTCCGCCCTTAGAGATTGTTGTGACGGGGGGGTCGAGTGCGGTGACCTCCATGAGGAAGGAGGTCCTTCGACACGTTCAGCAGGCTCTTAGAGATCGAGGGCTTAGCGAGGATCTCAGTAACGCAACGGCACTTACTGAAGCAAGTTCGCTAGGCGGACTCGGCCGAGCGTACCAAGACATAGAAATCGCTCAGCTAGCAGTTTGCTTGGGTGCGTCCGACCCGCACTTGGCAGAGCTAAAAGCCTATCCGACAGGGCTTTGAAACATAATTCAATTGGAGGCGAACTAATTCGGCTGACGGGTTTGAGGGCGACGGCAAACGCGCAAAGGCAAGCAGGCCTTTGCCACAAGATAAAAAACAGAAAGGCGGTCCGACCGAAGCCGGACCGCCTTTTGTATTTCGCTGAGACGGCGCCTTAGTACATCCCGCCGCCGCCCATGCCGCCGCCGTGTGGGGCAGCGCTGGCAGCCTTCTTTTCATCCTCGCGGATGTCGGCCACTAGAGCTTCGGTGGTCAGCATCAGCGCGGCGATAGAAGCGGCATTCTGGAGGGCCAGACGGGTGACCTTTGCAGGATCGATAACGCCCATCTTGACCATGTCTCCATACTCGCCGGTTTCCGCGTTGAAGCCGAAGTTGTCTTCCTTAGCGTCGCGCACGCGGCCGATCACCACTGCGCCCTCGAACCCTGCGTTATAAGCGATCTGCCGCAGCGGCTCTTCGAGCGAGCGCTTCACGATGTTGATACCAGTGGCCTCGTCGCCCTCAGCCTTCAGCTTTTCGAGAGCGGGGACGCAACGCAGCAGGGCCACGCCGCCTCCGGGTACGATGCCTTCCTCGACTGCCGCGCGAGTGGCGTGCATCGCGTCTTCCACGCGAGCCTTCTTTTCTTTGAGCTCGGTTTCCGTCGCAGCGCCCACCTTGATGACGGCAACGCCGCCCACGAGCTTGGCCAGGCGTTCCTGGAGTTTCTCGCGGTCGTAGTCGGAAGTAGTCTCGTCGATCTGAGCGCGGATCTGCTTGACGCGCCCTTCGATCTCAGAGGACTTGCCGCCGCCTTCCACGATGGTGGTGTTGTCCTTATCGATGGTTACTTTCTTGGCTCGCCCGAGATCTTCGACCTTCACGTTCTCGAGCTTGATGCCCAGGTCCTCGGTGATGGCCTTGCCGCCGGTGAGGGTGGCAATGTCCTCAAGCATGGCCTTGCGGCGATCTCCAAAGCCCGGGGCCTTCACGGCCGCGCACTGCAGGGTGCCGCGCAGCTTGTTGACTACGAGAGTTGCGAGCGCTTCGCCCTCAACGTCCTCGGCGACGATTACGAGGGGCTTGCCCATCTTGGCAATCTGCTCCAGCAGAGGCAGCAGATCCTTCATCGAGCTGATCTTCTTTTCGTGGATCAGAATACGGGCATCCTCGAGCACGCACTCCATGCGCTCGGGATCGGTAACGAAGTAGGGAGAGAGGTAACCGCGGTCGAACTGCATGCCTTCGACGACTTCGAGCGTGGTCTCCATGGTACGGCTCTCTTCAACGGTGATCACGCCGTCTTTGCCGACCTTCTTCATGGCCTCGGCGATGATGCCGCCGATCTGCTTGTCGTTGTTGGCGCTGATCGTGCCAACTTGCGCGATCATGTCGCCCTTGACGTCGCGGTGCAGCTTGCGGATCTCCTCGATGGAGACCTCTACCGCGCGCTCGATGCCGCGCTTGAGTCCCGTAGGGCTCGCGCCGGCCGCAACCGTCTTCACGCCTTCGCGGAAGATGGCCTGCGCCAACACGGTGGCGGTAGTGGTGCCGTCGCCGGCGACGTCGGATGTCTTCGACGCCACTTCGCGGACCATCTGCGCTCCCATGTTTTCGAGAGGATCTTTCAGCTCGATCTCCTTGGCTACCGTCACTCCGTCCTTGGTGATGATCGGTGCGCCAAACTTCTTTTCGATCACCGCATTGCGGCCCTTGGGGCCAAGGGTGATCTTCACGGCGTCCGCCAACGCATTGACGCCGCGTAAAATAGACTGGCGGGAATTTTCCCCAGTCACGATCTGCTTCGCCATAACATCCTCCTCAGATTTTTATTCCTGGAAATTTACTGCTCTCGCACTGCCGTTCCCTGACTGTCTCGATCCCGAATGCTTACGCACAGGAGAGATTCCTCGCTTGCGCTATTCGCTCGGGACTGCCATCTCCGTTTGGAGTCCGGTGGACTCCACCGGAGCCCGAACATCGGACCCGGTCGGATGGCCGGTTACCTACTTATCGCTTCGAGCCCGCGGCTTTTGCAGCCCCGCCGAGCTTTGCCAGAATCTCTTCTTCACGAAGAATCAGATACTCCTGCTCTTCGATCTTGATCTCGGTTCCGCTGTATTTGCCAAAAAGAATGCGATCGCCCGCTTTAACATCCATCGGAACGCGTTCGCCTTTCTCGATCTTGCCGGCGCCTACGGCGATAACTTCACCTTCTTGCGGTTTTTCTTTTGCCGTGTCGGGAATGATGATTCCGCCCTTGACGGTCTCTTTCTCCTCGACGCGCTTGATGAGCACACGGTCGTGCAAGGGAGTTACGTTGACAGCCATCGTTGCTTGTCCTCCAGTCGCTTGATTCAGGGTAGCCTCGGAGGCTGGGATTAGCACTCCTCCGAGGAGACTGCTAATATATTTCAAGGCCAGCCTGTCTGTCAAGACTACTCCGAAGCGTCGCAAGTTATTCTGTGGATTTTCAGCCTATTCATTTGCCCCGTGGCCTCTATCGGGCCAACCGACGGTCGGCGGCAGACCTCATACTGCCTTTACACAAGTATAGCTGTATCAGTAAGATACATAGACTGTGAGTTTCGGCTAAATCTCCAGGGAAAGTGTGCACCGACCGGAGCCGTACTTTTGCTTGTTCGCCTGCCCCCGGCACCCCTAAGATGTGAAGCATTTTCGAAGGGCGGCGGCGGATTCGCGCTCACGTAGCGCTTAAAACTTAAAAGTGGACCACTACATCGAGTTTCGCGACGTGACGAAGCGGTTCGGCGACCACCTAGTGCTCGATCACGTCAGTTTCACCGTCGACGCCGGAGAGACGTGCGTGATCATGGGGCGTAGCGGCGTGGGCAAGTCGGTCACTTTGAAGCACATCATGGGCTTCCTGAAACCCGACGAGGGGCGCGTGATCGTCGCCGGCGAAGACATCACCGACTGGCCGGAAAAGCAGCTGGCGCACATTCGGCGGCGCGTGACGATGGTATTCCAGTCCGGCGCTCTTTTCGATTCGCTTACGATCCGCGAAAACATCGCTTTTCCCATCGCCGAGATTCCGGACCTCTCTCCCGAGGAGATCGACTCGCGAGTTTGCAAGCTCGCCGAAATGCTCGAGATCAGCGAATTCCTGGACAAGCTTCCCGACGAACTGAGCACCGGGATGAAGCGCGCCGTGGCCATCGCGCGCGCCCTGGCACAGGATCCGGAGGCCATACTCTACGACGAGCCCACCACCATGGTCGATCCCTTGATGGCCTCGCACATCGGCAAGCTGATTCTCAAGCTCAAGCAGACCATGCACAAAACTTCCGTCGTGGTCACGCATGACACTCACCTGGGGAAGAAAGTCGCGGACAAGCTTGTGTTTCTGCGCGACGGGAAGGTCTCCTTCTTCGGCCCCTGGAGCGAATTTGAGAACTCGCAGGATCCCTTCCTGCGCGATTTCCGCTTGCAAGACGAACTCATCCCCGAACTTGATGTCACGGTGTAGCCGCTTCGAACACCGCACCTCGGGTTTGTGCGCGCATGGGAAGCGGCTGGGCCGTTTATCGCGAGGCGACCACGCGCGCCGTAACTATCACCGCGGAGAAGAACTCTGGTATCGTTTGCGGCGCCGAGCTCCAGCCAGCCATCGTGCGGGCTAATCCTGCCCACCTGTAAATGGCGGCTGAATCGCACACTCTCTTGAGTGCCACTACCGAATCCGCGCCGCACCAACAACTGCCCCGGGTGATGGGCTTTTGGGATGTGTTGCTTTTCAATATCGCCACGGTACTCGGACCGCGATGGATTGCCGCCGCGGCTCATAATGGCGCCTCTTCGATCAGCCTTTGGATTCTCGCGGCGGTCTTCTTCTTCGTGCCCACCGCGCTGGTGATCGTAGAGCTTTCGAGCCGTTTTCCTGAAGAGGGCGGCCTCTACGCGTGGTCCCGTGATGCCTTCGGTGAATTCCACGGGTTCGTCGCCGGCTGGACCTACTGGGTATACACGTTTTTCTATCTCCCGGGCCTGTGTTTCGCGAGCGTGGCCATGAGCGCCTACGTAGGCGGGGTTGGCGGGGCGCGCTTTGCGGAGAACCGGACGTTTTTGCTCGTCGGATCGTTCGTGCTGCTGTTTGTGGCTGTGTACCTGAACGTCATCGGCCTGCGTGTCGGAAAATGGCTTCAAAACGCGGGTGGAATCGGGACGTATATTCCACTGTTGATTCTGGTGACCGTTGCATTTGTCGTCTGGGGCGAGCATGGCTCGGTGACGCATTTCACGTGGGCCGGGATCTGGCCGCAGTGGAACTGGGATGCGGTGAATTTCTGGCCGCAACTGGCGTTTGCGTTTACGGGACTGGAGCTGGTCTCGGCGATGAGCGATGAGGTGCGCGAGCCGCGCAAGACATTGCCGCGCGCCATCTTTGGCTCCGGCGTGCTGATCGCGCTGATCTACATCGTTGGCACCGTCGCGGTGCTCGTATTGCTGAACGATACCGCTGTCGATCCGAAGAGCGGCGTCTTCCAGGCCATCACCGCCGCTTCGGCGATTCTAAAAGTTGGAGCATTAGGCGTGATCGCCGCGCTGCTAGTCACCGTGGGGAACGCCGGCGGCGTGGGCAGCACAGTAACCGGAATCGCGCGAGTGCCCTTCATGGTGGGCGTCGACCGATATCTGCCGGCCGCCTTCGGGAAGGTCCATCCGCGCTGGCGGACTCCCTATGTATCGATTCTGGTGCAGGCGATTATTTCCGGCGCAATTCTTCTGCTGAGCCAGATTAACGAGACGGCCGTGAGTGCATATCAGATTCTAGTGGCTGCGACGGTGATCCTGTACTTCATTCCGTTTCTTTATATGTATGCCGCAGCGATCAAGCTGGCGTATCGGCCCGACCGGGAGAGCACGCCGGGCGCAGTGCTGATTCCGGGCGGCAAGATCGGCGTATGGATCACGAGCGGTCTCGGTTTTGCCGTCGTTCTTCTGGGGATCGTGCTCTCGTTTATTCCACCCGGCGAGACGGAGAACAAACTGCTCTTCGCGCTGAAACTGATCGGGGGGACGGGCTTTGCGGTCCTGCTCGGTTTGGTGCTTTACGCTCGGGGGGCGCGCGCGAAGTCTCGCGAGTTAAAGCGCTCCGGTTCGGGCACCACGGCCCGCTAAGAATTTGTGGCTCGGTGCCGGACTCTAGTAGATCGCCCAGGTGCCGGGCGTGACGAGCTCCACCA
>Ga0206953_1081_pt2 | contig 16890 bp, 21 predicted proteins | sample Alteio_BWOrgHeat_36_FD_152977 | JGI IMG/M metagenome (GOLD analysis project Ga0206953, IMG submission 152977) | Enriched cells from forest soil in Barre Woods Harvard Forest LTER site, Petersham, Massachusetts, United States -... | ecosystem: Environmental > Terrestrial > Soil > Temperate forest >...
CCATCGGAAGTGCTGCTTACGTTGTATTACTTGGAAGAAGATAAAAAAATCTCAACAACAAGAAATCGAGATGATCTTGAAAAAGCAAAAACTGATATTTTATCATTGGTTGAAAAAATCCAAACGAGCGACTTTACCTGTAGCCATAGTATCTTATGTAAAAACTGCGAGTATCAAATGCTCTGTCAGGCAGATAGAACATAAAATAAAATGGCTAATATTTTATTATCTAACAAAAATGCTAAACTGATAGTATGGGAATAAATACTGGAGCGTTGTATATCATTTTTATCATGCTTGCGATTGCGGGTTTTGGCTATCTCATATCAGGCCCCACACCGAGTGAGACGCCCATTCTAACAGGACCCGAAGTCGCCTTAACAGCAGGGAAAAGCGGCAATGCCCAATCAAATCTACAGCTTTACAATTTTAATGGTGCAACAATTACGCCACCCATCACCTCATTGTGCTCAAAAGGAGGAGCAAATGTCCATCCTGAAGCACTCATTGCATATGCTCCAAGCCAAGGAAGTGGTGTTAGTTCTCAAGGGCAAATAGATCTGTGGGTGACTGATACCCAACAACCCTATATTGCCCCGGGCGAACAAATAACAAAAAGCACAGGAGCGGTAAAAGCGGCTGGGGATAGAACCGCAACAGCACCCGATACCTATCGGATAGAACCGCAGTTATTTATTTTTCCACAAACTATGGAAAAAGGAGGCAAACAATACTATCCGGACTTCGTTCGAGGCGACTATAACAATGGTACAGTAACAACTCCTGCTACGGGTGTTTCATATGGAGCCGATCTTCTCCCCACATATGCATTACCGACAAGTAACTACGTCGTCGAATATGTATGGAATGTTGCTAATATTGGTTTGACTGACGCAGACTATAATATTGAGTTTGTTGTGCATGATGGGCACCTCAAACTCGGCGTTCGCTGTATGACCATTCGTGTATATACTCCCTCTGACGCGCAGGATCAGCAAAACCAATTACCGTTACAATAAGTCAAACTCATCTCTTGTTTTTTTATATAATAACTATATGAAAGAAAGGATAGTTTGGGCTGATATTGTACGAATTGTAGGAATATACTTCATCATTGTACTGCATGTCGCAACAGGGCCACTGCCATCAAAGGCCAATTTTCTTTTTTTCATCAATATGACTCTTATCCATATCTGTGTCCCTCTTCTTATCATGCTAAGTGGTGCATTACTGATCGGCAAAAAGGAATCATATAAAATTTTTTTTAATAAAAGAATAAAACGAGTAATAATTCCATGGATTACCTGGTCATGTCTTTTTACGCTTCTTGTTGTATCAATCCACGCAGACTACAATGTGAACAATATTTTTGCTATGTTTAGGACGATTTTTATTCAGCTTAACTGGTTTATTATCCTTATTTGCTCGCTCTATTTACTGACTCCTGCAATTCGAATTTTTGCGCAAAATGCAAAAACAAAAGATGTACTTATGGTTGTTCTGCTTTGGTTTTTCTCAGTTTCACTTTTACCTACCTTAAGAGATACAGCAGCCTTCCCCTTATCTACCGATAACGGCATTGTTCGTTTGGTTATTAGTTTCATCGGATACTTCTTTCTGGGCTTTCTCATAACAAAGATACAGTTGCAAAAATATATAATGCCGCTTTTTATTATATTCATCATAAGCGTTCTCGTAACAAGTGCGTATGGATATTATTCTTCGATCAATAATTTTTTACATGCATCAATGGTATTTGACTATATTGCGCCCGGCATTATTGCTGTTTCTCTATCATTTTTTTCTCTTCTTTATTCAATGGAAAAAATTTATCAGCGGCTGTTTACATCTTTTATTAAAAAATTGCTGTTTAGCATAAGCAACGCTGCCCTTGGTATTTATTTTATTCACTATCTTTTTTTAAACCGTGCACCTTTACCTGTGCTATTAAAGAATACCTCATATATAACAATTTCATATGATATTGATCTTTTTATAAACGGTTTCCTAATCTTTGTCGTTTCCTTTGCAATCATTTTTTCCCTTCAAAAAATACCCAAAGTAAAACATTTCATTGCCTGAGTTTGCCTTTTTTTCTTCCTATAGGTTATACTAAACTGTCCTAGGAAGAAGTACCGCTACAGGGTGCCAAACGGCACCCTGAGGAAAGTCCAGACAGCAGTATGCAGGGGACGGAGGGCAACCTCCGGCTAGTGATAGCCAGTATCCTATCTTTTATCTCACTAAACGGAGATAGGAACAAATTCTGAAGCGACAGAATTTGAGAGCAACAGAGACGAGTGAGTCTGAAACGGGTAATCCTACCTGCTGCAACCGCCGAGTGGTACGGTGAAGGTGCATACCTAAGTACCGAAGTTTGCGGGCATCCTGCTAAAAACAGGACGCGATGAGATAATATCATCAGCGAGATAAATTGCGGCTAGCCCTTTCGAAGCCTTGCGCAAAGGAGGGTCAAACAAAATCTGGCTTACTCTCTTCCTAGGATTTAAATACAATTTATATCAAAAATTAGCCATTTACCCTTGATATTCTTCAACAAAACGGTATATAAATCTTGATTCCCCGGCGGCGCTTCACTGATAATTTCCTGAAGTAAATAAGTAGTATAGTAAGGCACCTGCTGTTCCTGTCCAATAACGATTTTTGCGCGCTTGTTCTGGGGACAAAAGAGAGGATCATTACCATTATTATATTGCGAACCGATAAGCGCTTTAAAATCAGATGACAAATAGGGACTATTTTTATATGCACCATTTGCGAGCGGATTTACTTTATAGGAAAAATAATAGGTATAGAATTCTCTTGTCACCAATTGCGCAGCATCTTCCTGTGGAGTAGGACTGAGTGATGAATTGGCGATATTTTGACTTGTATTTCGATTTGCTGATGTAGAATTTGCATTTTGTGAGACTGTTGTATCTGCTGGAGTTGCCGTTTGAGAGGTTTGCTGCAAGACAAGTACAACAACAAAAATGATAAAAATAACAATAACGCCAACAAAAAGAATAATGTACTTTTTATTCATAGCCACTTTTAAGCCTAATTCCTTTTTTCTATAGTGTCAATATGTATTCCACTATTTGACAAGAGGATAAAAATAATCTTAAGATTAGGATATGCCATTAAAACAGAAAAAGAAAAAAATATCTGCAAAAAAAATGCAGAGAGGAACTGTAGGAAACTTTTTTGTCTACGGCGTTGTGGCACTCCTGATAGTTCTGGCAGTGACTGCAGTTGGTGGATTACCACCTGAATCATTCCCCAATTCAGGGCAAGTGGTAAATATTATCACTCCAACACCAGGGCCGGATTACAACAATCTGCAGCTAAAGACATTTGGTTATACGGTAGTTCCGAGTCTTTGTAAAATTGGTGGTGTCAATAATGAGCAAACAATTCTTGTTGGCTATTCTCCGCTAGAGGGGCAAAGTGTAGGTACAACAGGACAAATTAAGGTCTGGGTCAATGATGAAGGGCCGCCGTTTATCTCCCCGGGAGAAATCGTTGATGCATCAAGTGGAGCAGTTCTTAAACCCGGAGATAGAACAGCAAAAGCGTCTGATGGTTATTATTATGAACCAGCTTTATATATTTCTCCCGACACGGCCGAGACTGGTGGGCATGCACATTTCCCTGATTACATAAAAGGCCAATTTAATAATAGTCCTCAGACATTTGAATCTAATCCGGATAATCCTGTGATAGTAAATGGCCCTGCTATTGATCCCATCCCTAATGGTGGTAAACCAATAGGACCAAACCCAAATGGAGACAAACCAAATCTCTATACAGCAGAAGATATTTGGAATATATCTGGATTAGGATTAACAACCGGCACGTATGAAGCAGAATTCCTTGTCCATGATGGAGACCACGATCGCGGAGTCGGCTGTGTATCAATTGTTATTCAATAATCAGTTGCTTGCGCTAGTATAATGCCTCAGTGAATACGACCAAAACCACATGCTAACCATCAATAATCCGCCGCCAAAGAAAAATGCGATCACAATGCCTTCCCATGAAAGAACACCCATCAATGCTTCTCCTGGATATGTCATCATAATACCAACCGGAATAAGAAAGGTAATAAATCCACGAAGCGGCTCCTGATAGATCTCAATTGGCAGTCGTCCCATCTGTATCAAATCCCGATAGAGCATCACCGTATTGTCCACGGCAGTGGATAAAATCCCCGCACCAAGGACAAAAATATGAAAAGCCAATGAAATAAGAAAACCGTTAATCAAGAGCACGATATAAAGAGCAATACTAATGATTGTTATATTTTCGATATGAATGCTTGCAAAGTAAATAAACCCGATTGAAAGAAAAACAATCAAGAGATCCAGGATATCACTTCCGCCAAAGAGCGGATGGAAGAGTGAGGGAAGCGGCTTAAGAAGCAAGTTGTCAAAATATCCATTCAATATCTGCTGACGAAATCGATAGACGTTGCGGAAAAAAAATTGCGGCAAAGTATCAAGAAGATTAAACGTTGCATAAAAAAGAACGATCTGCCAAAAAGTATAGCCAACAATTACTTTTGTTTTGCTGATAAGAAGAACAAGAAATAAAAGAAAAAAAATATATCGAAGAAGTTTCCCCAAAAGAAATAAAAGTGCACCAAAACGAGATTGAAACGCAATCTGTGATGTCCCCAGTGTCAATTTCCACCAAATAATTATGTATCTTCTTGTCTTTTTCATAATAAATTCTAGTCCCTAGAACCTAGTTCCTAACACCTAACTAACTAGTTTCCCTCGCTGCTATAAATCTTCAATCCTTTACGCCAAACAACCGATAAAAGAATATAAAGAAGAATACTCCATAAAATCGCAATACAAAATCCTTGTACTAGCTGCGTAGATGAAAATTTTCCAAGATAAATTGCTATTGGGAAATACCCCAAATAACTAAAAGGCAGTAAAGCAAAAATTCGCTGGAGAGTAATGGGGAGAATATCAAGAGGAAACAAACCACCAGCAAAAAAACTAACCAAGGTAAAAAAGATAAACCGAGGCGCCCAAACTTCAGGACTCCAAAATGCAATCATTCCAAGAAGCGATCCAATAAAAAAATTCATGACGACTGCAAGAAGTACTGCAAGTATAGTTAGGAGCAAAAATGCAATATTGGTTTGCAGGAAAAGGGAAGGATGAAGAATGAGAAAAAAAATTGCCAGCTCACCTACCGCAAAACTGAGATTGAATAATTTGTCGCCAATATCTCTTGCAAACCAATACCCCAAATAGCGAAAAGGCCGGATAAGAAATTGCGATAGGTCCCCATTATTGATATTGTCTCCCATTTCCTGTGTGCGGGTTGAGAAAACAATACTGCCAACAAGTGTTGCTCCCAAAACATATGTCAGAATAAGTGGTCTGTTATATCCAAAAATCTGTCCGTTTTGTGGTGTGACGGCAAGCCATAGATAATAAACAGTCAAAAGCTGCAGCACGTTTCTCACGCGCCACATAACAAAATTGAACCGGTAGGTCAACATCTCATCCCAAGTATTTTTTGCAACTTGAAAGTAAAGTTTCATAAAATTAACATCTAGCGTTTAGTTATATTTTATCTTTTAAACTTAAATTAGACGCTCTACGCTAGAAGTTAGACGCTCAAAAAAAATTTAACCGCTTGCACTGGTGTAATACCGCAGTGCAAATTGCCAAAATATTTTGGAGAGATAGAGCAGACAAAGAGCAATTCCAACGAGCAAAAGAAGATCACTAAGCGTCACCGTATGCAACAATGCCTTTGCCGGTACACTAACAATCAACGTTATGGGAAATAAAACTAAAAATGGTGCGAATTTCATTGCTCCCAATAATTGCGGTGGATAACGGCTAATATTATCCGTTGCATAAAGAAGCTCAATCAAGTTATACAAATCAGGAAACCAAATAATACATGTCAACGTAAGATACCAAAAAGAATAAAGTACCATCAACCCAAAGAATCCAAGAATAAAAAATGAAACAAAGCTTACAACAGTAATTGCTATATGTGCAGCAGAAAGCACAAACGTGGTATAAATGATGGCAAGAAAGACTCTCACCAAACCGTAGTAACTAATGTACCAAAAACTCAATGCGAACTGCGTATTAAACGGTTTGAGCAGCAATCCATCTAATTCACCGCGTTGAATAACATGAGTAAATCTGTCAAAATTTCTTGAAAAGAGAGTACGGTAGATGCCACCAATTAATATATTAAAAACACCGACAAGAACGAATAAATCAGTCCTGCTCCAGCCAAAAACAGAGTTACTTCTGGAAGTTAATATATACATAGCAACAATTGAAAAAATTCCCCACAAAATACTGGAGGTAAGGCCAGTTAGGAAATCTGCTTTATGGATAAGCACTCTATGATAATTAAGCATCAGTAAGCGTCGGTAAATTGAAAAATAACGTTTCATATCACTGTCCGAAGTCCGAATATTGCATTAGTCCTTTTCTCCACATAAGATGAAAAATAACACCGAGAATACAAAGCCATACAATTTGTATACCGATAACTGAAAATAATGTTTGAATCGCGAGTCTTCCCTGAACGGCAACAACAGGATAATAAATGATATAGGAAAAAGGCAAAATATATGCTACTTTTTCAAGAATTCCCGGTAAGAGATTCACAGGGACAATATATCCTGCAAAAATAGTAACGAGAATATCAGTCAATTCCTGAGCTCCACGGATTTCAGTTGTCCACAAAGCAGTCAAAGCAAGAATAATTTTGAAAGTAAAACACATAAAATAAGCAAGCAAAATGACAATAAATGCAAGCAATGCGGTAAAAAAAGTCAGATGAAATTGAAGATTGGCATGATAGATGAATGTCAAAAGATACGCGATGACAGCACCACTTACCCCCTGAAAGATACGAACCGGAAGCTCGATGTTAAACCTTTGCCAGTAATACGAGAATGGTTTGAGAAGTCTTCCTGCCAATTCACCTTTTTCAATGTCATCACGAAAAATTGGTACTTCAGGATGCATCATAAGAGTTCCTGCTGCAACAATAAGTATAAAATAATAACTTGTTACTGTTGAGAGAGTCCAGGTATTAAGATTCGCGTTTTGATGAAAAACGCCTTGTAAAAACGTGAGGTAAATGAGAGCACTAATAACATATGTTGAGACATAGACCAGAGGTCTGCCTCGGTGAGAAAAAACATTTTGGAAATAGAGAGAAAAAAGCCGCAAATACCGCATAAAATTAGCGTCTAGCTGCTAGCGTTTAGTTAGTTTTTAAAATCAAAAACTAGACGCTCGACGCTAAACGCTGGACGCTTTATTGGAAAACACATCTCTAATTATCTCTTCAATATTTGGCTCCTCGATATTGATATCTTCGACAGGGAAATTTTCAAGTAATTTTGATGCAATTACATTTGATTTATTCCGCGGAACTGAAAAGATTGCCTTTCTCGGATCAAATGAAACAAGTTCTCCAAGGATTTTTACTTTTTCCAATGCAACCGGCTTTTCAAAAACTGCAGTGATTGTCTTTGACTTGGCATATTTTTTGACAATACTTTCAAGTTTGCCATCGTACAAAATCTTTCCGTGATCAATAATGATAATCCGTTTGCACAACTCTTCAACATCTTTCATGTAATGACTAGTTAAAATAATCGTTGCATTGTATTTTTCGTTATATGTTTTGATAAATTCACGCAGTTTTTGTTGCATGATGACATCAAGCCCTATGGTCGGCTCGTCAAGAAAAAGGATTTTGGGATTATGAATAAGTGCTGCTATCAGCTCGCACTTCATCCGCTGGCCCAAAGACAGCTTGCGGACCTGCACCTGCAAAATATCTTCAACATCCAGAAGGCTTGATAATTCGTCAATAGTTTTTTTGTATGTATCGTCTGGAATTTCGTAAATTTCTTTATTGAGAAGAAACGAATCAATCGCCGGGAGATCCCACCACAGCTGATTTTTTTGCCCCATGACAAGGGAAATTTGTTTAAGATAGGGATGCTTCCTTTCAAAAGGAGTATAACCCAAAACCGAAACTTTGCCCCCCGTTGGAAAAAGCAGGCCCGTCAGACATTTCAGGGTTGTTGTCTTTCCGGCGCCGTTTGGTCCGATAAAACCGACCAGTTCTCCTTCCTCAATCTCAAATGAGATGTCATCAACAGCTTTAGCGTCGTAATACTTCCGGTGAAATAGCGACTTAAGCGATCCAGAAAATCCCGGCTCCTTCTGATGAACCTCGTAATATTTTGTGAGATGATTGACTGAGATTATCATAATTTAGCGTCTAGCTACTAGCTTCGAGCGTTTAGTTTTCTTACAAGAGTATTTAACATTCGACAAACTTCATCTAGTAATTGTTCAACTATTACAAAATCTTCTTCTAATGCCAATTGTAATTCTTTTGTTACTATTAGCTGTATTTCTAGGTCCAAAGCTGAACCATACGCAATCGAATAAAACTACGCATATTCTTTATTGGATTTTCTCCCATAGCCTTCCGCACTATTTGAAAGTATAGAAATTGTGGCTCTCCGCATCTGTGCAATGATTCCATAAAGTTCAGATTTGGGAAATTTGTTTGTTAGAATAAAAACCTCTTTAACCAAGGTTATTGCTTTTTGCCAAACTATTAACTCCTTATATGATTTCAAATACATACAGCATCTAGTTACATTACATCTGTCAATCTAACTAGACGCTAGCCGCTAAACGCTAGAAGCTATTTTTCTAAACGCTATCTAATCGCCTTCTTCAGTGTTTTTCCTGCAGTAAAACCGGGAGCTTTACGGGCTGATAAGGTGATTGCCGCACCTGTTTTTGGATTACGCCCGACCCGTTGCTGTCTGCTTCTTACACTAAATGTGCCAAAACCTGTCAGAACAACTTTTTCTCCGCGTTTGAGTGAGTCGCGAATCGTATTAAGGGTGGTTTGGACGGCATCACGAGCTGCTTTATTGGTGAGATTTGCTTTTTTGGCAACGACTTCAATGAGATCTTTTTTAGTCAAAAAAAGTCACCTCCTCACGGATAAAATTAATAAAACAAAACATGCGATTAGATTAACAATACAAGGAAAATTAAGAGTTGTCAAGTGCGATGACCTGGATATCTTATCCTATGCATAAATCCGATTTCTGAATTAGCACCGCGTGTCTGATGTGATTCTTTCACCGTTTTTGTCGGTTGATTGTCTTTTGCTGTTTCCAGAAGTTCCAACTCAACCGTGACGCTGGGTTCTGATTGTGATGCAGGAGGCTGCGTCTTCAACGTATGAGCAAGCGGATCAAAACGCCCAAGCCGTGTTTTTTGTTCCTGACTGCGGCGGATATTTTCTGATATGCGAACCTCGCAAGCGCGTACTCCATTTACCACAAAGTCTCTCGTGAATTCTGAAATCAGCTCACCCTGCTCCGAGCGAATTGAGAGACAAGTTGATGCAAAGTTGTAGTTGGCTAAAAGCTGCGCATCATAATCATTCCACTGATACCTTTCAATATAGAAATTTATCTCGGCAAGAACTCTGAGTACTTCATTGACTTGTATTTCGCCATTCTCAAGAAGCTGCCGTAATTCGGTAAGACGCTTGGTTGCATATGCTTCTTGTCCTTCAGGAGTCTGCGAATCAGGCCTCGGATGTGCACTTCTAACATCTGCCATATTATCAGTGTAACAAAGGATGGGAAAGACTTTCAACTGTAACGAAGTATTACACTACGGTGGTTTCAGGATAAACTGCGCGGAATTCGCGGATCGCTGTGACTTTCACCTCACCGGGGATTGCCAATGACTTGCTGACTTCTTCCTGAATTTTCTTGGATAAAAGAACTGTCTGGGCATCATCCAATTTGCCTGGATTGATAATAACCCGCAGCTCGCGTCCTGCTTCAAACGCGTATGCATCTTCAACACCTTCATAATTTTTGGCGATTTGTTCCATTTCTGTCAAACGCTGTCCGTATTTCTCCAAATCTTCATACCGTGCTCCCGGACGTGATGCTGAAATCGCATCAGCGATATGCACGATAACCGATTCAACACTTGAGAACGGCTTGTCTTCGTGATGTTCCCAGACAGCATTGACAATTGGTTCTGGGAAATTGTAGCGTTTCAGAAGTTCAACTCCCAACTTTACATGACTGCCATCTCCTTCCAAAATTTTCCCGATGTCATGAAAAAGACAGCCAAGCCGGACAATATCGACATTTGCACCGATTTCCTGTGCGATATGAACACCGATTTTTGTTTCTTCAAGCGTGTGGACCAGCAAATTCTGACCGTATGATGTACGGAATTTCATCCTTCCAAGAAGCGGGTATAAATCGGCAGGAAGACTATATACATTGACTTCATTGGCAAGTTTTTCACCTTCCTGAAACATAATTTTTTCAAGCTCTTCACGGGTTTGGGTGACAATTTCCTCAATTCTAAAAGGCTGAACGCGGGTATCTTTCAATAATTTTTCAAGTGAGCGTCGGGCAACTTCACGCCTGATTTGATCAAATGATGACAGGCGGATAATGCCTTCCTCATCCAAATCCACATCCACACCGGTTGCCTGTTCAAATGCCCGGATGTTGCGTCCTTCTTTTCCGATGATCCGTCCCTTCATTTCCTCATCAGCTACTTTGACTATTGAAACAGTGTATTCGGGAACAAACTGCAAAGCGCCATGCTTGAGACTGTCAAGAACGATCTCCTGTGCTTTCACATCAGCAATCGTACGTGCTTCGTCTTCTTTTTCGCGGATGATTTTTGCCATCATAGCGGCAGCATCTTTTTCCGTTTCTTTCAGAAGCTGTTCTTTTGCTTCTTCTGCGGTAAGATGAGAAGCGCTTTCAAGTTTTTTGACATACTCCTGTCGTTTCTTTTCAATTTCTGTTTTTTCTTTTTCAAGATCTTCGAAACGTGCCTCAACTTTTTCCTGCCGGTCGAGAAGTTTCTTCTCCAAATCAATTAAATCTTGTTGTGTTGCTTGTGCCATAAAATTAGAGTAACAAAGAGGGGCTTTCAAAAAGCCTTATTGCGTGATGACGAAGGTTGTTTGCGTGTTCTTCATACAACAATCTCTCTTATTACTATGCTATTATACTCTATTCTTCAAGTTGCCGTCAATTATCTCTTCACGATGTTTTCAGTGCTTCATCAATTGCTTTTTTGACAACACTCCAAGTGTATCCTCTCCTGGCCAGAAAACTACCAACTTTTTGATATATTTCATCGCGTGATGCATTTTTCATGCGCTCCATTCTTCTTGCAATCAAACTTTTTGCTTGCTCAACTTCATCTGGAATCTCTTCTTGCACTTCCCTTAAAACTTTTTCGATAATCTCCTGTGCTATTCCTTTTTGCCGTAACTCAAACTTCAAGAATGCCTCTCCTTTTGGTTTGAGCCGGGCACGATTCAAAACCCACGATCGTGCAAATGCTTCATCATTGAGGAATTTTTTTTCACGCAGACTAGCGATAATTTTTTCGATTACTTCCACTGCAGCATTCTTCTTCGTCAAATAGTCTCGGATTTCCTTTTCAGACCGGTTGCGAATGGTGAGATACCGGTAGGAGAGATTGAGATATTTTTCAAATTGTTCTTGAAGATCCATGTGGAATTATTATAGCACTGAAAATTAAGCAGCAATGAGATCTATGTGATCTCTTATCCCACTAATTACATGTGGTTGAAGAGCAATACCCGAATGCGTTAATCCAGACAAAAAGACAATATGTTGAGCTGCTATTTCCGCAGAAGGATAGATATCCACAGCATCTCTTTTAGAAGTATATGCAGCCCATTCCGGTAGAGCTACCATTACCCGAGGTCCTCCTTTTCCTTCTACATGCTGTTGTTCCAACTCTCCCATCAGTTGCCATCCTCTTCCGCTAGCAACCGCAGGCAACATGCGTGCACTTTCTCTTAATGAATGAAGCGGCGAACCTTGACTTTTGATCTCACCTTTTGATTCATGAGACGGTCTTAATTGCTTATGCTCGCCACGATAAATTGATTCGAGCGGACCATTGAGCATTATTCCTCTTGCGATCAGCAAACGACGTGTTAATCCTCTATCAGTACCTCTAAGAGAAGCAATAATTTGGGTATCCAAGTTATCAAGTTCTGTTATCTGCTCATCAGGAAGTGAGGACGAGTATTCAGTATGCCCCACTGGATTTTCTCTGTAGTCAATGGATTTTAAATCGGTCCCATACGCTTTATTTTTCATAAATTCCTCACGAAGTGCATTTGTTGCTACTGCTAAAGACATTATATCCTCATCTGGATGAAAGGCCGTTACTGAATCAATGGCTTTTCTTTCTTTTCCCCCAACTAGTCGCGTACCTCGTCTTAAATTACCCGGACCTGTGGGGATATCTATGGAAATAACAGTCATATTACTCATATCTACTTCTCCTCTTGTTTGTTCCCAAGCCCTTCTAAATTGTGCTCCGCCGGCTGAATGGACATAAATATCAACAGGATGGCCGGAGTGAGCTTTCAATAAGCCCACCAATTCACTATCGGGCGGAGGATTGGGAGATAGGAATGACGAATTAATGACATGAGCTCCCTTAGGGTATGCATTATTCATTGCATCAGTTATAGGTCGAGAGGTATATTTCGTTCCGGTAGCTCCCAAAATATACATACCCCGTATATCGGGACTCATGCGATTCATATGGGGAGTATATATTTTTGCGTATCAAAACTCAACTATGGGATTAATTCGTAATTATCGTAGCTTTATTCTTCTTCGCCTTCTTCGTTTTCTTCACCGCCGACGACAAGAGGAGCGCGGCCGTCTTTGTTTTGTGCCATAATTTTGGCAACAACTTCTTTTTCCATCGCGGGATTTTCTTTCAATGCTTCCATCGCGGCAACTTTTCCTTGTCCGAGCATTTCATCATTGTATCGATAAAAGGCACCGGATTTATTGATCACATTCATTTCAACGGCCACATCCAGGATGCCACCTTCTCGCGAGATGCCTGTTCCCAAAACATCAAATTCAGCTATCCGGAAAGGTGCCGAAATTTTATTCTTCACAATCTTCACTCTGTGGCGTGAGCCGACTACTTTGTCTCCTTCTTTAAGTGTCTCGATCTTGCGGATATCCATGCGGACAGATGCGTAGAACTTAAGTGCCAATCCACCCGTTGTCGTCTCAGGATTGCCAAACATTACACCGATTTTCTGACGCAATTGGTTGGTGAAAATGACAACGGTTTTTGATTTAGAGATAACAGCAGTCAGTTTACGAAGTGCCTGAGACATAAGACGCGCCTGCAAACCCATCACAGAGTCTCCCATCTCGCCTTCAATTTCAGCTCGCGGCACAAGAGCAGCCACAGAATCAATCACCAAGACATCAATCCCACCGGATCGGACCAAACTTTCGGTAATTTCTAAAGCCTGCTCACCAGTATCCGGCTGTGAGATCAAGAGTTCGTCCAATTTGACGCCAAGCCGTTCTGCCCACAGCGGATCAAGAGCATGCTCGGCATCGATAAACGCCGCTATGCCACCGTGTTTCTGTGCTTGTGCAATGGTGGAGAGACAAACCGTCGTCTTACCCGATGCTTCTGGTCCATAAATTTCAATAATTCTTCCCCTTGGCAAACCACCCGCGCCGAGAGCCAGATCTAACGGCAAACATCCTGTTGAAATAACGGAGATGTCAAACTTCTGTGCAGCCTCCCCAAAACGCATGATTGAGCCACGGCCATATTGTTTTTCGATCTGATCCATTGCCATTTTGATCGATTCTAGCTTTTTTGCGGTATCATTTTGTTGTTCTACAACAGCTGATTTTTGAGAATTTGAAGGTGTACGTGCCATAAAATTATACGATAATAATAGCAAGTCTGTGGTAAAATACAATAGATCAAACATAGTCAATTACACAAAACTCTATTAAAAATAGAGAAGATGAGCATATACATTATTCTCTTGATTTGTCTGTTGCGTTATTGGTAGTATTGGTTTATTCTTTGTAAAATTCCGGGGTGTAGTTTAACGGTAGAATGCGCGGCTGGGGGCCGTGTGGCTGGAGTTCGACTCTCCGCACCCCGACTAGAAGTAGCGAATGGCTCTTTAGCTTGATCTGACGCTACTTTCTCTTCATCTACTGTCAGGTTCAAGAAGACAAAACGACAAATCTTGTCCTTGATAATGTGATCTCCTGATTTGACAATTTTTGAGGCTCGCTTCGAGAGGTTCAAGAATTGTTCAATGGTCAATTTATCTTTCTCTGGATCACTAAGGTTGTTGTTAAGTTCAGCTATTTCCTGTTCCAGTTCTTCTTTGTTCTGTTCCAATTCTTCAATACGCTTCTGATTGATACGTTTCACTGTTGGATTCTCTTCTGCTACGATCTTGAGTGCTCGATCAGTGAGCTCTCGATCTATGTTATTGAATAGTGATTGCTTGCTGAAGCGTAACTTTAAGAGCTCCTGCCGTTTCTCTTCTGTTATTTCAGTAATGGATTGGTAGTAATCATTATAATCCTTTTCAGTAAAGTTAAGCCCCTGATCAAGCAACTGATAGATGAAATCAATTATGACCTTCATCCTGATTGATTTCTTTTTCCTCGGACAACCCAGCGTACACCGAGCATAGAGGAAACGCTGCTTAGAACGGCTTGTAGACGGCGCTATGTACATATTTTTGTGGCAATAGGAACATACGATCATAGCCTTGAATGGATAAAACGTATTACGCTTTTTATTATAGGGAGCAAGTCTTCTTATGGATAATTGCTGAACGGCTTCATACTCTTCTTTGGTGATTGCTGATTCAAAGTCATATATCTCTCGTAAATCCACTTCTTGCTTGCCTGAATGAGAACGCCATAGTAAAACGGGTCATGAAATATATCTATCAGTATCCTTTTGTCCATATCCACAACTTTTTGAGTTGACTGGATGATCCGTTTGTATCCCTGATCATTCATATATTTGACAATCTCTTCAATGGATTTCCCATCTTTTCGCATCTTCCATGCTTTAACTATCAAATCAAAGTTCTTGTCATCTGGTCGATAAAGGCCATTCTCATCTCGCTTGTAACCATGTTTTATCATTGGTGACTTTCCCTCAGATAAATTTCTTCTCACACCTCTTGTAACATCCTGTGATAACTTATCTGAATACTGTTTTGATAAAACAAAGCCATACCGAGCAACATCTTTCCATTAGCGTCTTTAGTGAAGTGGTGGGAAAAAAATTTTAAGTCAGTAAGAACACCCTCATCTATCATGTTAATGATTTCCCCACCTTCAAGCATATTGCGAGCTAATCTATCTGGATTCCATGCAATGATCCCATCGTATATCCCATTGTTAATTTCACGGAACATGTCATTGAACTTTGACCGCTGATCTGGAATTTTTGCAGATTTCTTTTCAACAATATGAGGCTTGACTACGTGTAAATGTAAACGTCTCGCTAATTCTTCACACTCTGCCAGTTGATCCTCTACTGATCGTACCTGTCGCTGTGGATCGTCGGTGCTTTTCCTCACATAAATCTTGTATTTTACTTTGCTTGTATCGACTTCATAATCGTATTCCATAGACTCATGAATAAGTATACCCCGAAGCCTGAAATATCAACAAAACTCAATAACGGCAAGCGGCGTGCTCATGCTCCCGTACATGTGAAAGTCGAGGTTTAGGACATTATTCCTGTTGCGAAGTATCGGGTATGGGTTAATCTACCATTAATAGTTAACAAATATTGATTAATAGCCTTGACACTTTACTATTTCTCGATATATGCTAGATACATGACTGAAGATGAGGGAGCACAATTTAAAGACATAGCAGAAAATTGGAGGAGTGAAGAAGCCACTGAAGCAGAACAAGATATTGCACTTCGGGAAGAGATTGCTGGTAAAATTGAACAGCTTAAAGAAGATCGGTTGGGAAGAGCTATTGTAATACGGAAGCAAGCGGTAGCACCAGCTCCTGGCCCAGATCAATCAGACATGGCAAAACTTGCAGAAGCCATACATCCCCCAGAACGACATACTGAGGATGAAACTATTGGATATTCTTTACCCGCAAACCGCGATAACACATCACATTTAGTTTTCTTCACTGACGGAGAGATAATAGTTACTAACGTCAGCAACCCGCTCCATAACGATCAATACAGAGTAATGTTAGCTCCAAATGATGAACCATTATTCACTGGACATCAAACTGTAGGAGAAGTGAAAGACCACCTTAGACAAGTATGGAAAGTTTCACTTGATAATAAAACTCCAGAGTCAGCGGAACAAATGCAGGGAGTAGTTGACCAAGCTACTACAATAGCTGGAGAGTTAAAAGTACAAAGAGATGCAACGAGAAGAGCAAGTAATCGTTATCTGCTTGGCAAGATAGATACCAATATTTTCAGACGCGGACAAGAACCACCACAACACGGAGCACCGCCACCTGACGCTCCCCCAGCTCCACCTCAACAGTAAAATCCTTCATTTCACATAATGGCAAGTGGCTTTGTTACTATGGTTCAATGTTGTTCTTCTTTATAGTAATGATGGAATTAAATGAATCGATTGAGGTTGTAAATAATACGATTGCCGTTATCATCGACCATGCTTTTTTCATTGAGTTTGGCTTCTTTAGTATTAAGATGTACAGCTGCCATTGTCTGTATGAGTTCTACGACTAATCGATTATTTGTGTCATATGGTATTGATGATGATTTCTGCTTTACCTTTGGCTCTTGTTGGACAGGATGTTTTTGCATACCAGTATGGTAGTAAACCTGAGTACGATTGACAAGAGTAGAAAACAGCAGTTAATACGCATACTCTAACCCTGCATCGTTCCTGCCATAGTAGATGTGTTCGTCTCTGAGAGTAATGTCATCTGGT
>Ga0206953_1097_pt1 | contig 16721 bp, 15 predicted proteins | sample Alteio_BWOrgHeat_36_FD_152977 | JGI IMG/M metagenome (GOLD analysis project Ga0206953, IMG submission 152977) | Enriched cells from forest soil in Barre Woods Harvard Forest LTER site, Petersham, Massachusetts, United States -... | ecosystem: Environmental > Terrestrial > Soil > Temperate forest >...
ATCGTCGACGGCGTAAATCTACAAGCCTTGCGCGTGCATTCAACAGATTTGGAAATTCAGATCTATCTCGATGCGAAATTGCATCTGGTCCGCCTCGAGGTGCCGGCAGCGAAAGTTGTCATCGTCCGGCAGTAACCCCGCACCACTCGTCCTTTCGGAACAAAAGGAGCATAAAAAAGGGGCCGCCGTATGGCGGCCCCGCAAAGCTGGATCTCCTAATGTGGAGAGCGATTCGGCTGCGGCGAAGGCCGGGCTTTTTGCCCAGCCGTCCGGACAGGTCCTGGCCCGTAATCCCGAGCATGGAAGACGGCAGCAGGTGAGCGAGGCCAAACGGTGGAGACTTCCCTAGCGCAGACGGAACGCGAGAGTGACCGTGGTGATCACATCCACGGGGTATCCTTGAACGCGGGCCGGCAGGTAGCGCCATTGTTCGACGGCGCGCATTCCGGCGCGAGCCAGGACCGGCGGACCGGCAATTGGGCTGACGTCGCCTACCGTTCCGTCCCGGATCACAAGAATGCGTAACGTGACATCTCCCTCAATGCCCGCAAGCTGTGCGACTTCCGGGTAGACCGGCGCGACGGAAATCAGCAGACGCCTCTGCTGTTCCGTGGGGTCGACTCGAATCCCTCCCCAAAGGAAGGCATCGAGAACGCGGGCTAAATCGGTGAAGCCCGCCAGGTCAGTGTCCACAGGCATCTCTTCCTGGGGCCCGGAAAGAATGCCTCTGATGCCAGCGTCGCGTTCTTGTGTAGGCTCTTCTGTATAAGCCTTGCGGGCCGCGGGGCGTTTTACGGAATCGCCAATCTCGACTCGTCCGCCAGCCGTGTCAGCCCACAGACTACCATCCACTCGCTTGGCACTGATGTTACCTCCCGCACTGGCAAAGCGGACTGAACCGAAGACGTGACCCAGGCGAATGTCGCCGCCGCCAGTGCGCAGTACCGCCGAGCCGTGGACATCGCCCGCGGAGATCAGTCCGCCGCCGGTGGAGGCTCGCAGCCCTCCCGCTACATCCCCAACAAAGATATTGCCACCAGCGGTTGCGAGTCGCGCCACGAACGGCAAATCGGCAGAGCCTTTTATGCCCGGTGAACCGGCCCCCACTCGGGCGGCCCGAATCTCTCCGCCTCCCGTGGAGAGCGCAATCAAGCCATCGATCTCCTGAGTGATGATGTCGCCGGCCTGGAGTGCCACATCGAGGTCGTATCTGTGGGGCACATGAATTTCGTAAATCAGATCAGCGCGGCAATCCGCTTTTGTACGTGCGCGGATTGTGAGTACGGCGCCGCGCGGCGTGCTATTGGCCGTGAGCGCAAGATCCTGCAGAGCGAGGGCGGCAGCGCCATTGATGCGTGAGTCCGGGCCCGAAAGCACGACGTAGCGCACCTCATCCGCACCATCGGTCAGGATCTGGATTTTCCCGCAATCGGCTCGGAGGGTGAGTTGAAGGCCGGGTCGCGTGGACATCCTGCCCGAGCGGGCAGGCAAACCTTTTTCTGAGACCTCAGAGGATAAAGTCTGGGGAGCGGTGGCGCCGGCTCGCATAGAAAAAAGCGCAGCAAGCAGGATTGGTCCGAGGAGCGGAGCCCAGCGCCTGCGGATCGCGCGGTGCAATCTTGCGTCTCTCATTAATCTCAACGATGACGCGCCCCTGCGGGTATAGAGTCGTCGTCCATTGAGGCAAGCTGCCCGAGTGCGTTGGCGCTGCGCGAGCGAATGTAACTATTGGAGTCGTTGCGCATACGGTCGCGCAGAATGCTGACGGCATGATCGTCGAGGGGAGCGCTGGAAAATTCACGGGCTCTCATGCCCTCGATCAGTGTGTTCAGAGCTCGAATACGCACACCGGAATTGTCATCGCCGGAAAGAGCTTCGAACGTCCGGCTCTGAATCAACCCCATGAAGGGCCTCAATGGCTCTCAAACGCACGGCCGGATTAGGGTCATGCCGGAGAGCCTCGCTCATGGCCGCCCTCACCTGAGGATCGTCGGCCCTCGGTCGCAGCGCATCGATGGAGTCCAGACGCACGCCATCGCCAAATTGCTGGCCGTGTCCGATGACGTAAGCCAGCACGCGGCGGATCTCCGCATCGTCGGGCGTTCCCTGCACCAGGCGCGAGTGCGGCGAGCGCAATTGCAATTCGACCTTAGGAGTGGGCGACCCGGTTTGTGGTTCCAGACGGATGCCGTCCGCGTCGATGGCCTCAAGCTCTTGCTGGGTTATCGGTGCGGGGGCGGAAACCGTGATCACAGGATTTCCCGCGACGGGCAACGCAATCTGACGATACCACTGACGAGCTGCCGTGCCTGCGAGAGCTCCCACAAGAACCAGAGCAGCCGCACTCCAGGCGGGATGAAAGTCGAGCGCGTGGCGCAGCCCTGCAAACCAGCGCCGCGAATTCACAAGGACGCGCCAACCAGGGTTTGCTTGCGCACGGGCGTCATCTAGTGCTTCGAAGAGGTCGCTACGGCACTGTGCCAGCAGCAATTCAGAGCGATCCAATGTATCTGCGGGCTGCACGCGTGAAGCCAGCGCCTGTCGTACAGCAAGCTCATTCCCAAGTACCTCCGCGCACTCAGCACACTGCTGCGCATGCGCTTCAACGGCCGCGCGGTCTTCCTCCGCAAGTTCCCCCGCAGCGTAGAGGATCGCGCGATCCTCAAAATTTGAGCAGCTGAGCGCTTCCATCATGATCCTGCCTACCTCAATCCCTCGAGGTGACTTCGCATCTTACGCGTGGCGCGAAACAACGAATTCTTTACGGTCTCTTCGGTCGTGCCTAATGCTTCGCCGATGGCCCGCAACCGCATTCCCTGATAGTGCTTCATCTCAAAAACCATTCGCTCCCGCGGAGAAAGTGTTTCGAGCGCCGCTTCAATCTTGCTTCCGATCTCCTGACCCAAAAGATGGCGCTCAGGATTCGACTGCGCCCCGATTCCTTCCTGACGATCGAAAAAATCGCCGCCGTGGGACTCCCCGGAGGAAGCTGTGCGCAGAACGGGCGGCTGGTCTTCGGGGCGACTTCGGCGGCGGCGCAGGTGATCGAGGCAAACATTCGTTACGATCCGGTACATCCAGGTATAGAAGGAGCATTCGAACCGGAAGCGGTGCAGGTTTCGATAGATCTTAAGGAACGACTCCTGGTAGACATCTCTCGCGTCCTCGGCGCCGCCCAGCACATTGAGGGCGAGGCGCAAGACTTGCCGGTCATATCGGCCGACGAGGGCTTCGAACGCCGCTGCGTCGCCTGCCTGCGCGCGCTCGATCAGGATGCGATCATCCACCATTGAAAAGACAGATTCACGATCAGTGGCAATAGTGGCGGGACGATCTAATGCGTTCAGTTGGGGCGCGCCGACAGGCATGACTTCCGAGGACATAGAAGTTTGGATTCTCTTTGAAATCTTCAGGGTTGGCTGCCTCTCGCACCCTGCCAACTCCATTAACTTAGACGCGGGAGAGAGGGAAAATGTGAGCATGTGTTTCTTGCTGAATCCATGAGGCTTACGTTAGATGATCAGCAAATAAGGGCAGGCATTGTGGTATAACCCCGGGTGACGTGAACCGGGTGTCTCCTGCTTTGGCTGATGACCGAACGACCGCGCGCCGGTCACGTAAACTCACTCTGCTGCCGCTCATCGCCGCGACCTATTTCATGGTGGCTGGCGGACCCTACGGCCTGGAGGATGTCATCGGCCGGACGGGCTATCGTGCAACGCTCGTCATTCTCGTGCTGACTCCTTTTCTCTGGAGCATACCCACAGCGTTGATGGTCAGCGAACTCGCCACCGCTCTGCCTTGTGAAGGCGGCTTCTACGTCTGGGTGCGGCGCGGCCTGGGTCCTTTCTGGGGTTTTCAGGAGACCTGGCTGACGCTCACGGGCAGTGTCTTTGAGATGGCTCTTTATCCAACACTTTTCGTCGCATACCTGGGCCGCTTCGCGCCGCAATTCGCTTCCGGTTATCGAGCCGTGGCGCTGGAATTGGGCCTTATCGCCCTGTGCGCCGGATGGAATATCCTTGGCGCGCGCGCTGTGGGCGAAGGCTCGGTGTGGTTGAATGCACTGCTGTTTTCTCCGTTTGTCGCCATGATCTTGATCGTGGTGATGCGCAGGCCCGCGGCCAATTCGTTAGGGGCTCCACTGCATCCGCTCGATCTGGAGGGCGGCATTCTCATCGCGATGTGGAACTACATGGGGTGGGACAATCTTTCCACCATCGCGGATGAGGTGGATCGGCCGCAAAGGACTTACCCGCTGGCTATGTTCAGTTCGGTCATTTTGGTGATCGCCAGTTATCTATTGCCGGTCATGGCCGTCGCCGCGGCGAGACTCGACCCCGGGATATGGAGCACAGGTAGCTGGGTGGACGCCGGCCAGGCGCTTGGCGGCTCGGGACTGGCGCTAGCGATTGCGGCTGCCGGAATGATCGGCGCTTTGGGGACGTTCGCGAGCCTAATGCTTTCGTTCACAAGATTGCCAGCGGTGATGGCCACCGACGGATACCTCCCGCAAATATTCACGCGCCATCAGAAAATAACCGGCGCGCCATGGGTGGCTATCATCGCCTGTGCGATTGCCTGGGCAGCCTGTCTACCGCTGGGGTTCTTTCGCTTGCTCATTCTTGACGTGCTGCTGACAGGGCTGAGCATTCTCCTGGAATTCGGTGCTCTGATCGCCCTGAGAGTTCGGGAACCGGAGTTGCCGCGGCCTTACCGGATTCCGGGAGGGCTGTTCGCAGCGATTGGCATCAGTGTGCCGCCAAGCGCTCTGCTCGTTCTGAGTCTTCTGCGAAACCGAAGTGAAGAGGTGGGCGCAACAAACGAGTTGATGATCGGCGTGGGAATCGTTCTGCTGGGTGTCATGCTTTACTTCGCAAGTCCGGGCTCGCGCCGAAAGCAGGGAACTCATTGACATACCCTGGAGGGAAATGCGACGTGGCTATTCGCCGGCATCGCCCCATCCGCGGACCAGGCGGACGAGGCCATACAAGGAGACGCAAATGAGGAAATCCAAGGCTAATCCCAAATCGACTTGGAACATGCGGTGACGCAAGGGACCGGGTAGCTGCGGTTCGATACCCAGATAGATCACATTCCCGCCGAGCACGGCCACCAGGTACTCCGCCCAGCGGCGGGCCGTGGAGATACCGCGCGAAGTTCCCGAATTCGTTTCTTCCCGCCCGGGCATATTCGAGCCTCTCGCTATACAGGCACAACAAGCTTACCGGAAAGCGCTTCGCGGCGCGCCGCCCGGCGCCATGAAGCAAGCAGCCCAAGCAGCAATATTGCAACCGCTGCTATCAATACCACCGCATTACTCCGAAAGTACGGATTCGGCTGCCGGACGAGCGCGTCAATTGCTTGCGATAAAGAGAGCAGCATCGCCAACAGGAAATATCCCAAGAAATTGAGCCGCACCAGACGCTTCGCGCCCCACCAGATTACCGCGAATTGCAAAAAAACCAGAGCCGCGCTTTGAATAAAATCGCCGCGGCTGCCCCAGCGCGGCACGGACAAAATCGCGAAGGCCGCGAGCAGAATCAGCTGCATCCACGACGAACGCAGATAACCGGAAACGACTCCCAGGGTCAGAACAACGATCCCAACCGCCAAAAAGCTATACGCTATCGCGCTTGCAAGCGCATTGACCGCGGGCCAATTCGCGTCCAAACCGGCCGGAACGTTCGCCGGGAAGGCGAAGCGCGCCACGGGCCAAATTGCGGCTGCAAGATCGCGAAGGCGGTGCAGCCCAACAAAAATCGCCCAGCCGCAAAAACCAACCAGGGCCGCGTCACGATAATACCGACTGGCCATTTTGAGGGAGAAGGGCAGGTGATCGGAGCCGTAAGCGCGCGCCAGAAAAAACCAGGCCAATCCAAAAAGCAATATCGCGCTGGAATAGAAAAGCGCCGCGCCGAGAGTCTGACCGATGAGCAGGTTTCCGACAAATGTGGCGAAGGGCTGATCGGTGCGATACGTGAGCATGTATTGCGGCTCGAGTGCAACGAACCTCACCAGCGACGCAGCCAATACTGCCAGCGACCACAGTGCGATACGCCGCCACGGCACCGCCGCGATCTGAGGAGTTTTCAGATTGCGCAAGAAGGTCGTCAGGATGGCGATTCCGAAGGCGCCCACAAGCGAGAGGAGCAGCACCATTTGGGTGGTATTCGCGAGAGTATTCTGATTCTGCCTGCGAACCCAATCTTCGGGCAGATGGATGAACGTGCGATAACCCGAGACTTCATCTCCCTGGACGGCAAGCGAGATGCGCACGTGCGCTGACTCGACGCCGGGCGGTGACGGGTTGAGAGGGCGTGTTTCCTCCCAGATGAAGGCGTGGTCAGTGCGGGAAGGGAGCGCGTCGGATTGAGCCTCCACGAGTTTCCATTGAGCGAGATCGACTCCCTTGGCGTCGTGCAGGAACGCCTCCGCCCGGGCTTGAGCCTGCTCCTTCGTGAGATTTGCGCCGGGGGTCGCTTCGGCCAGCGTGTGATGGACGGAGTGCAGCGCTCCATTGGGGAGGAGCACAACGAAATACTCTTCTTTCTGGGAAGCTCGAAAGTAACGCGCTGTCCAGAACGCAGCAGGCACTTCGTCCCGGTAAATTCGATTCGTGGCCTCAAGACCGATGCTGCGGCGAAGATATTCGTTGACGAGAGGATCAAACGTGTACTGGATGCTGACGGCACGATGGTAGGAGACAGGATTCTCGCGGAGCTGCCGAAGCGCATCATCCGCTCGAGCCGCTGCTTCCCGGCCATCCAGCGGGAATCTGACGAAATCGCCGATGCCCTGGGATTTGACCGTCCAAAACAACGCAATTCCCAAAACGGCCAGGGCCGCAACAGTTATCAAGGCACGCTTAGTCAGCGGCTCATAACGTGCCGCGGGCTGCGCCGTCGGAAGAGGCTCTTCCACTACAACCGGGGCCTCGATGAGTGGCTGAGCGCGATTCAGAAGCGGCGTTTCGTCCGCGAATGCCCCGCGCCTGAGGTAGAAAATCCCGGCGATAGCCACCGGGATGAAAGCGGCGAAACCGACAAGCACTCCCGAGATACGCGCATAAAACTCCTGCGAGCGCATCAGCGAGAGACTGGTCAAAAACGCATCCACGGTGTAGTGCCACGTGAGCGTTGCTAGTATTCCCCAGCGCAGCATCACCCATCCGGCCACAATGCCGATGGCCCCGACCTCGAGCCCCCTGATATAGGGCGGCTCTTGCGGATAATTGGAGTGCAAAAAGCCCCAGGCAAACGCCGGCAGCACGATGGCAAGAGTTCTCGACCGCGTCACGCCCATCAAAAAGCGGATAGAGAACAGGCGAAACAAGAACTCTTCGCTAGCCGCCGCATAGATACCGATGGTCAAGGGGTAGATCCACGGCAAGGCTGTGCTGAGCGTATCGGAATACTGCAGGTCTTGAGGCGCCCAGACACCGAAGCGCCTTCCGACGACATAAAACAAGACCACAAATCCAATGTGCGCGGCGGCTAGACACAGGCCGATAACTCCTGAGCAAAAGAACTGCTTGGTGCGCAGACCGCCGAAGGTGAACAGGCTTCCCAGGCGAAGTTGCTCCGGCTGGCCTGCTCGATAGAGTGGCTCACCCGGTGTTACAGCGATGATGACCAGCAACGCCAGCGAGACGCTTTCGACCAGCGCCTTGACGAGTTCCGCGGCGACGAAGCTCGCGTAAGAATCATTTGTGTCGTATCCGGCGCGGACGAGCGGCCATTGGTTCAGCTGCATCGCGAAGTAGAGGCCGGTAATAAACAATCCCAGCGCTAACACCCACTTCCAGTGAAGCAGACCGCGGCGGCCCAGCGTGATCAACACCGAAAGTGCTGCGCCGATCAGGATCGCGTAGGGAATCAAGGCAATTGTTTCGATGAAATTGTTCGACGAACGGAGCCGCGCATAGGCCCTCTGCCAAGCCTCCGGCACCTTCAGGAATTCGAGATAGCCTCCGACCTCGCCACCCTCGATCGTGACGTGCAGCCGATAGGGCGCCTCCTTGACGCGAAATCCGGTGCGCTCCCACGTGAAACTCCAGTCCGTCCGATTCGGCCGGTCAGCGGAGTTGGCCTCCTCGGGCAGAAAGGAGAAAGCTGCTAGGTCCACGCGCAGTGTTTGAGTAAGGAACTGCTGTGCGCGACTCAATGCTTCGGCCCGGTCGAGGCGAGCGCCTGGGGCGGCCTCTTCGAGAACGTGTTCGTAACCGACCGCGCGGCCAGACGGATCGATGCGAATGCGAACCTCTTCTTTCTGTCGCGGGCGAAAGAAGCGCACATCCCAGTACCAGACGCTGATCTCGGAGGCCATGAGGCGATTGGCTTGCTCGAGGCCAACCTCACGCTCGAGATATGTCTTGGTATCGTCATCCACACTGAAAACTACCGAAGATTGGTAGCCCTGAATCGAAATCCCCTGATCCTCCACGAACTTGCGCGCGCGATCCAGGGCCGCGCTTCGCGTAACCTTGAAGTCGACTGAGGCTTCGGGAAATGCTCGAAAGAAGTAACGGTATGCTACGAAACCGCCGAGAAGGGCGGCGAGTAGCCAAAGCAGAAGGACATGGAGGTCGGCCCGCGTCAAAACCCTTGGAGACGGCTGAGTTATCTGTGGGGACGACAAGAGATCTCCAGACAAGGGCTCGCGTGCAGGTGCCGGATCATTGCGCACGCCAATCTATGCATAGGTTGCCATGAATGCAAGCAGGGCCGCTCCACCTTTGCGATGATATATATAAAGCCGCCATGAATGTAACTTCCGCGACCGAAGTGAAATACCTCAAAGGGGTGGGCCCGCAGCGCGCCGCCGTGCTCGCGGGCCGCGCGATTCATTCCGTGGGCGATTTGCTCCTTTATTTGCCATTTCGGTATGAGGATCGCATTCGCTTCAGCCAGATTGCGGAGATAGCTCCGGGCGGTACATACACGATTCATGGAACCGTCGCCGATGCGGGGATAGCGCGCTTTACCCGCGGCCGAGGAGCCATCTTTCACCTGCTGGTTCAAGACCCCACCGGAACTTTAGCCTGCAAATTCTTTCACGGCGCCTATCTGCAAGGGCGCTTCCGTGCCGGCCAAAAAATCGTCCTGCATGGCAAAGCCGATGTCGATCCCCGCCGCCCGGGCAGAATCGAAATGATCAATCCGCAGCACGAGGTATTGGGAGCGGATGCTGCCGATTCCACTGAGATGGGCCGCATCGTGCCGATTTACGAAGCCGTTGGCAATATCGGGTCCCGCACGCTTCGCCGCATGATCTATGGCGCTTTGCAGAACCTCGCCGCAGTCCCGCCCGACCCTTTGCATGACGACTTGCTCGCGCGTTACAACTTCCCAACGCGCGGCGATGCCATTCGCTACGTTCATTTCCCTCCACCCGACGTGCCTGTGGATGTGCTCAATCAATTTCAGTCGCCTGCGCACCGGCGCCTGATCTTCGAAGAGCTTTTCCTTTATCAGCTGAGCATCGCGTTGCGCAGGAAAGAAGCGAAACAGCATCGCGGGATCGCCTTCCGCGTCCGCGAGCCGCGCGTGCGCGAAGCGCTGAAACGCATTCTGCCTTTCAAACCGACCGATGCTCAGAAGCGGGTGCTTGCGGAGATCGCCGCCGACCTCGAAAAACCGACTCCGATGCACCGCCTTCTGCAAGGCGATGTGGGCAGCGGTAAGACGATCGTCGCTTTGGAAGCCGCTGCGATCGTAATCGAGAATGGCTATCAGGCTACCCTGATGGCGCCGACCGAGATCCTGGCCGTGCAGCACTTTCTTTCGGCACGCCGCATCTTTGCGGCCTCGGGTTACAGCGTCGACTTACTGATCGGCGGCCTGAAGGCGCGCGAAAAACAAGCGGTTACCGAACGGATGCGCTCGGGGAAAACACAGTTTGTGGTGGGAACGCACGCGTTAGTTGAGGACCCATCCGGATTTGCCCGGCTTGGCTTGGTAATTGTGGACGAGCAGCACCGCTTCGGAGTGTTGCAACGCAAGCGTCTAATGGAAAAAGGGGCGGCGCCGGATGTGCTCGTGATGACCGCAACGCCGATTCCACGAACGTTGTCGCTCACACTTTACGGCGACCTGGACGTTTCCATCATCGACCAGATGCCCCCTGGCAGGACGCCGATCGAGACGCGTCGGTCCGCGCCGGAACATCTGCCAGGCGTATGGGATTTCGTCACGCGTGAAGCGAAGAAAGGCCGCCAGGCTTATGTCGTCTATCCGGTGATCGAGCAATCGAAAACCAACGAGGCTCAACTCTCACTCAAGGCGGCAATGGTGGAATACGAACGGCTGCAGAAGACCGTCTTCCCACGGATGCGTGTAGGGTTGCTGCACGGCCGGATGACCAGCGAAGAGAAAGAACAAACGATGGGAGCCTTCCGGCAGGGCGATGTACAGATCCTTATCTCCACCACGGTCATCGAAGTCGGCGTGGACGTCCCCAATGCCACTGTTATGGTCATCGAGCACGCGGAGCGCTTTGGCCTGGCGCAACTGCATCAGTTACGCGGACGCATCGGTCGCGGAGGCGAGAAGAGCACCTGTCTTCTGATCGCTCCCAAAAGGGTCTCGGAGGATGCGCGCGAACGCCTGGAGACCATGGTGGCGACAAATGACGGGTTCGCCATTGCCGAAGCCGATTTGAGGCTCCGTGGGCCGGGAGAATTCTTCGGGACGCGGCAACATGGCTCGGTGGGTTTTCATATCGCCAATCCGCTTCGCGACCGGGAAATACTTGAACTGGCGCGACGCGAGGCTTTTTCGCTGCTCGACAATCCTGACGGAGAAGAGGAGCGTCTCAGGCTCCTCAGAGCGCTCGATCCCGGCTGGCAGCGGCGATATCAGCTGGCTTCCGTGGGCTAAGCGACGATCACAGGAGTCAGGAAGGCCACACGGGCTAAGAGAGGTTGCCGTGCGATGCGCGTGATCGCAGGAAAATATCGGAGTCGCCGGCTTCAAACCTTGCGCGGAATGGCGTTGCGTCCCTCCAGCGACCGACTCCGCGAAACTTTGTTCAACATTTTAGGCGAGGCGGTCGACGGCGCTCTTTTCGTCGACCTCTTCGCGGGATCAGGCGCCGTAGGCATCGAGGCGCTCAGCCGCGGCGCGCACGCATGCATTTTCGTTGAGAACCACGCCGCCGGCGCCGCCTTGATCTCCCGAAACCTCGCTTCTCTGGAAATTGCGACCGCTTCAAACGTTGCGAGCCTCAAGACATTTGGGGGGACAGCGGAGGTGCTGCGGATCAATGCGCTGGATGCGCTTAAGGGGCTGAGCGACCGCGGCGCGAGGGCCGACTTCATCTTTGCCGACCCACCCTATGCAAATGCGCAGGCGTATGAGGACATTCTCGCATTTTTGGGCAAGTCGGAAATGCTCGGACGAAGCGGGCGGCTCATTATCGAACATCGAAAGGCCGAGCCCCTTCTAAAAGTTGCGGGCCACCTGGAACGGACACGGATCGTCGAGCAAGGTGACACAGCCTTGAGCTTCTACGGTTGCGTAATCGCGGCCTAGCGTCCCTTATGTACCTAGAATGAACGGAAAATTAGAAATGATCGCGTAGCCCGCGAAATGTGGAGACGATCAGAAGTTTTCCGGTGCCGCTCTGTAGTTCGGCGCCCTCTCCATTCCAGTTTGCGCCGTGGGGGACGAAGGCGGCATTGAGGCCCGCTTGCAGCGCGGGATTGATTTCCTGTTGCGCGCTGCTGCCCACCAGCCAGGAGTGCAATTTGACGACGTGATGCTTATCGATCAGACCCTCATAGACAGGAATGCTCTTCTCGGCAACGATCTCGATGGAATCAAAGAATCCCTGCAGTCCGGACCGCTCAACCTTCGCAGCTTCTTCGGCCGGTTCGCCTTTCGTGAAGAGGATCATCCTGTGGCGGCTGGAGAGATAGGCAAGCGTCTCCGGCACTCCATCGAGAACGCGGGGCGGCGTATGTTCGAGGTCGGCGACCATGTCGGCAATTTCCTGCAGGGCGCTCTTCTGCGCCAGCCCTCCGGCAAGCTTCAAGTAGCTTTGCCCCAGGGAACGGGCAAAGCTGCTCACGCCATATCCGTGCTGCTGGATATTCTGCCGCTCCGTCTCGTTCAGGATGTGCCGCGCGTAGGCGCGGGCGTATCCGAAAGGCTCAACCAGGGAGAAAAACCGCTCCAGGGTATGCTCAAAAAAGACGTTGCTCTCCCAAAGAGTATCGTCGGCATTGATCAGTAAGGTTAGCCGACGCATGTCCGCGCCTGTGAGTCGCGGAAACGCTGCCGCGGAATGGTCCGGATAGGCATCTATCAGAAGATTCTCAAGGACTATTGTACTGCGGTTCGCGGAAACCAGAGAGATGCTTACAGGGTTGCTGGCAGGAATTCGTAACGATCAATACGCGCGGCAACTCCGCGGGTTTTCTGCTGGGGTTCAACGCGGATGACTCTGCCGAAGCAGCGAATATTGACATCGCCTGCCCTGGTAATCTCCTTCGGCAAGGTCAACACAAATTCGATGGGAATATCGGCCTCAAACTCTTCGTCCGTCCAAAAATACAGCCCACGGAAGCTGACATCACGGGTTTTTCCACGTTTTTCCAGGGCACCTGACGAACGGTGCAGGCGTATGGTGAGGGGGAGCGCCATCGTAAAACGCCTCGAAGTGCGGCGTTCAGTAGAGTCGGCCATTTTTTCACCGGAAGGCGGCGAGCGCGCCAGAAAGCTAACACCTAAGGGACCAAACCGCAACGAAAAATGCCGCGGCTGGCCAGCCTATGATATCGGCTGAAACAGCTGTGAAGGATCCGACCGCTATTCGTGCTTTTCGCTGCCCTGCGGTGCAAGCAGGCGCCTGCAAGCGCGAAGGATGCGCCGGTACGGCCAGCCCACCGGCCGAGGCTCCCGAAAAAAGATTTCACCTTCGCGAGGGCGACCATAAAACCATCGCGCGAGCAATGCCAGGTGATCTTCCAGATGGGCTATTGTCAATACTCCGGCCAAGCGTTTGGGACTTGCCTGATCGATCGTCTCGATGGTTGCGGGCGGCTCGATCGTTGCGGGCGTTTCAGTCGCCGTGGGCTCGATCAACTCGCGCAAGATTTGCTCCACCGAACGGGGCTGGCTGGCCAACTCATCAAATTGAAGTACGAAAGGCTCTGAGATCTCTCCACCGCGCAGGATAAACAAAGCTATCGAATTCTCCACTTCCGCACGCGTGACGATTACGGCATAGAGTTGGTCAATGGGGCGGACCAATTCCGGCAGGCCGCGTTGTATCTCCTGAACCTTCTCGAGCCGGCGATGCAATGCCGAGGCATGCTCGAAATCGAGGTGCGCACTGGCAGCCTCGCGTTCCAGGGTAAGGACATCCGCGAGCGAGGTCCCGCCCGTTTGCAAGAAGGCAGCCGCGCGGCCCACCTCGTCCCGGTATTCCGCCGGCGTGCATCCCCCGAAGCAGGGTGCCAGGCACATCTTCATCTCCGAATAGATGCATCCGGGAAATTCGGGATCGGGGCGGATTTTGATCTGGCAGCGGCGAACACGGAATAGATCGAGCGAGGGTTCGAGAAAGCTTGAGGCCGCGCGGCGTGTCGCAAACGGACCTACATACAATCCAGCCGCGCTCAGGCGGCGCGTGACATATGCGCGCGGATAGGCGTTTGCCAGACTCAGCTTTACGAAAGCCGCGGGGTGCAGGCGCATCCTTTTCCGATAGCCATTGGGCCACAGAACTCGCGCCTGTTGCCAATGCAGGAGCGCCTGCTCAAACGCCGAGCCCGTGAGTCGAAACCGGATACCGGCGGCATATTCCCTCAGATTCAAACGCTTGGAGTTTGCTTCTGGTGCTCCCAGGAGCAGACGCATTCGCCGCTTCAGATCAGCGGTGCGCAGAAGAATAGGCCGAGCCCCTGCCAATCCCTGGTGCGGTTCGATTCGGACGACAGCGGGCCGCGAGGGCAAGGCATCGAAGAATTCGGCAGCCTTGGCCGGCTCAAACTTAATTTCGCGCTCCAGTTCCATTACGGACTCAGCATACACGCACGGCGAGTGGGGCGGGAATATGCGGAGGACACAAGAATACAGGCGGTCCGTCTTGGCCTGGATGCTGTTTAGAGGTTGCGAAGCACCCAGGAAGCGATAATCAAACGCTGAATCTCGCTGGTACCTTCGTAGATTTCCGTAATCCGCGCGTCACGATACATTCGCTCGACAGGATATTCGCGGCTGTAACCGTATCCTCCATGAATCTGGATGGCTTTGTGAGTGACACGCGTGGCCATTTCAGAAGCAAAAAGCTTGGCTATGGAAGCCTCCATGGAAAATCGGCCGCCGGAATCCTGTTTCCATGCCGCGCGGCGCACCAGGAGGCGTGCGGCATCGATTTCCGTCGCCATGTCCGCAAGCATGAATTGGATCGCCTGGAATTCCGCAATGGGATGGCCAAAGGCCTGACGCTCTCGCGCATAGGCGAGAGCATACTCAAATGCTCCCTGCGATATACCGCTTGCCTGGGCGGCGATGCCGATGCGGCCGCCGTCGAGGGTGGAAAGCGCGATCTTGTAGCCATCGCCTTCGGCTCCGATCCGATTTTCGACGGGCACGCGGCAATCGCTGAACGAAAGTTCGGTGCAAGCGGTGGCATGAATGCCAAGCTTTTTCTCTTCTTTGCCGACGCGAAAACCAGGCGTGCCCCGTTCCACGATCAGCGCCGTAATCCCTTTCTCGCCCTTCGCGGGGTCCGTATTCACATAGACGAGAGCCGCATCGGCGACGCCGCCATTTGTGATCCAGGCTTTCGTTCCGTTGACAATGTATTCGCCGTTTTTCCTTACCGCGGAGGTGCGCAGGGCCGCGGCATTCGACCCTGCTTGAGGCTCGGTGAGGGCGTAGCATCCAATGCGCTCGCCGCGCGCAAAAGGCGCGAGAAAGTTCTTCTTTTGCTCTTCGCTGCCAAACCGGTAGAGAGGATCGCAGTAAAGCGAGTTCTGTACGGAGAGGATGACCCCGGTCGAGGCGCAGGCCCGAGAGATCTCTTCGATGACGATAGCGTAGCTGGTGTGATCGAATCCGGCGCCGCCGCAGGATTCCGGCAGGGCCACACCTGTCAGTCCGAGTTCGGCTGCTTTGCGAAACGTTTCACGCGGGAAGTGGCCCGTCTCGTCGATCTCGCGAGCCAGGGGCTTCACCTCCGACTCGGCAAACTCGCGAACGGTCTGCTGCAAGAGCTTCTGTTCTTCGCTAAGTTCCAGATCCATGAGGGATGCTTGCCGTCGCCATTCAGGCGCCGAGGGCGCCGCGCAACCGCTCGTAAGTGGTCGTGAGCTCCTCCGGTTGAACTCGCGTTTCACCGACGGTGGTCATGAAATTCGTGTCGCCGATCCACCTGGGCAGCACGTGCATATGCAAATGGCCGGGAATGCCGGCTCCCCCGGCCCGTCCAAGATTGATCCCAAGATTGTAACCATCCGGGTGATAGAGGCCTTCCAGAGTGCGTTCAAGCCGCTGTGCCAGGACCATCATCTCCGCGAGCGTTTCGGGCTCCGAAGTGGCCAGAGTCGCCTTGTGCGCGTAAGGAACCACCATAACGTGACCTGACGTGTATGGGTAGCGGTTCAGGATCACAAAGTTTTTTGTGGCGCGCAGTACGATCAGGGACTTGGCATCATCGCCGGCCGCGGCGGCATCGCAAAAAATGCAACGGTCGTTCTTAACGCCGCTGGCGATGTAGCTATAGCGCCAAGGCGTCCAGAGATAATCCATGATGATGGAATTTTACTGATGAGGCGCTTGGGGCGGCAGCGCAGCGGCAGCGGCGGTCGCTTCGCCATTCACAAAATCCTTAAGTTCTTTGCTGGGTTTGAAAAAGGGGATTCGCTTGGGAGGAACATCCACCTTGGCACCGGTCTTCGGATTGCGACCAATGCGGCCGCGACGCTGGCGGGTGCGGAAGCTCCCAAATCCACGGATTTCGATCTTGTCCCCGGTCTGCAACGCTTGAATGATGGAATCGAAGATGGTCTCCACAATGGCTTCGGATTCCTTGCGAGGCAACTCCGTGGCTCGTATGACCTCTTCGACCAGATCAGCCTTGGTCATGGTCGTGTCATTCATCGCGTTCAACTCTCCCATCATCCAAAAATTCGGGGCTGCTACCCGACGTTGCAGCAGGCTGCTCTTTTGGCCCGGTTAACTCACCCGATACTCGTCCGACGGGCCCGCAGCCGGGACAATCATACCGCGGAACGCCTAAAGGGTCTCACGTTTGGCCATAATTGCATCGCCAATTGTTGCCGTGGGGGAGGACTTTGACGATCGGTAGTCCTCCATCTCGCGGCGCTCTGCGTGACGTACGGCCGCCCGATAGCTCAGTCCGATCTTGTGCTGGTCGGGACTGATCTTTACGATCTTGAAATCATATTCGCGGCCTGGCGCAAGCACGGACGCGGAGGCGCCCTTGTCGGGCTGCTTATCCCGGGAGCGGCGCTCCTCAATCTCCGAGATATGGCACAAACCCTCGATCCCCTCTGCCAACTCCACGAAAGCGCCGAAGGTCGTCAGCCGGGAAACCTTGCCATGAACGACATCATTAACCTTGTGAGCCGCAAACCAGTTTGACCAGATATCGTTCAGCTGCTTGATGCCCAGAGAGACGCGCCGGTTCACGGGATCGATCTTCAGTACCTTTGCCTGAACTGTGTCGCCCTTCTTCAGTGCGTCGGA
>Ga0206953_1098_pt1 | contig 16655 bp, 15 predicted proteins | sample Alteio_BWOrgHeat_36_FD_152977 | JGI IMG/M metagenome (GOLD analysis project Ga0206953, IMG submission 152977) | Enriched cells from forest soil in Barre Woods Harvard Forest LTER site, Petersham, Massachusetts, United States -... | ecosystem: Environmental > Terrestrial > Soil > Temperate forest >...
TCAATCGCTTGAACTCGTACCGAGCACTCTAATTGTGCCAGCGAAGTATCAGAAGTTTTTCGATTCGGTTCATACCGTCAACTTGCCGAAAGGATTTACTGCTACGGTCTTTTATACCGGCACATTGAGTTCTCCCCGATTTATGGACTTTAGCCCATCGGGTACTCTCTGCATTGCCGACCAAAGTCTTAGTACTGTTATCGCGTTGCTTGGTCACGATTCGCTTGGTGCTGCGGATAGCGCCATCACGATCGCTACCGGAACGAATAATGCTCACAGTATCGCTTTCCACAATGGGAGCTTATTTGCCGCCAGCCCCAATCATGTCTGGCGATATGATAATCCATCCGCCTCAGGTGTGTATGGGACTAACCAGTTATTTATCGATACACTTGGTTCAGCGCCGGAAGGTCCGACCAATCACACGACTCGGACGCTGCTTTTCGACGATCCAAGCAATTCATTGTTTGTTAGTGTTGGTTCAGCATGCAACGCATGCCGGGAAACCGAAACCGATTCCGAGCGCGGAACTATCCTCCGCTTCAATTCCGATGGAAGTGGTCGCAAGATCTATGCAACCGGCCTCAGAAATGCAGTCGGGCTTGCAATGGATAGTTCTCACAAACTGTGGGCAACCGTTGCGGAACGAAACAGTCAGGGTGAGGATGTGCCCGGTGATCTTGTGACCGCCATTGATAGTGGCAGGTTCTATGGATGGCCCATAGCGTTTGGCGATCACCAATGGGATAACTTTTCTGCTGATTCCGAATATCATGCTCTCTTGCCCTTGACACTCGCCGATTCCATTGCTGTCCAGAACATGAGGGTCCCCGATGCCACACAGCCAGCACATTCTACTCCGTTAGGAATTGCATATAATCAAGATACGAGCCTGCCCCCATTATATAATAATTCCTTTTTCGTTGCGGTTCATGGTTCCTATCAAGGCGCAGATGGAAGGCTTGTGGCGAATGGTTCGAAGATCGTTCTGCTGCAAAATAGTAAGGGTGTCTGGAGTTCCACGAATTTTTGCACAGGATTTCTTACCGACTCCATCAATTACACCCGCTGGGCGAGACCATGCGGCATCATTTTGGATCATAAAGGAAATATCTACTTTTCGTCAGATAACAATGTTCCACACGCACCTCCTGCTATTTTCCGAATAAGTTACGATCCGAATGCCGCTGTCTCGTTTGCTAATAATAATCCCACCTCTGTTGATGTTTTTCAGCAGGGTGATCACGCGGAACTTCGTCTCAATAACATTGTCGATATAAATCCTTCCATCATCCTATATGATGCACTCGGACGTAAGCAGTTATTGAAGATTGCCGACGAAACATCGTCCTCTGATGCTCATGTGTATCAGATCGATCTTACCTCGCTGAACCGAGGTATTTATTTCCTTGTCGTCAAAACAACGGAAGGACAGTTCGTCCGAAAACTTCTGCGTTAAAAAACTTCGTGTGCCCGAGATCGGACTCGAACCGATACATCCTCACGAATGGCAGATTTTGAGTCTGCTGCGGCTACCAATTACGCCACTCGGGCAGAGAACGGAACCGGGATTTATGGGATGAATGGGATATATGGAATAAGTATCTTATCTTAATATCCCATCCCAAAAATCCCATTCATCCCATAAATCCCGGTTCTGATTATTTACCTATCGAAACCACTTTTAATTCCAGCAGTCCTGCCGGAACCTTTATCTGCACTTGCTCGCCGACGGTCTTGTTCATCAGCGCCTTGCCGATCGGCGAGGACATCGAGATCTTTCCGCCTTCGAAATCCGCCTCTTCCGGAGAGACGATCTGATATTCGTTCTTCTTTTTCGTTGCGGTGTTCAAGACCGTCACACGCGTCATGATGCCGACCTTATCCGTCTGGATATTGCTTTCATCAATGATGGCCGAGCGCGAAAGCACATCCTCCATTTTGCGGATGCGAAGTTCCAGCAGACCCTGCTCTTCGCGGGCCGCATCGTACTCGGCGTTCTCCGATAGATCGCCTTGCGCGCGCGCATCCGCGATGCGCTGCGCAATATCCCGCCGGCCGTGAAACCGCAGGTTCTTGACTTCCTCTTCTAATTCCGTCAGACGCTGACGCGTCATGTAAATTTTTTCCTGATCCATAATGTGGGCTGGCTCGATGATCGCTCATACTGCCAACCATCTCCCCCTCAAATAAAAGGAGAAGGCATCCCGATTTGCTCATGCGGGGATACCTTCTCGTTGAAATTGCTCTGTGTGCCCATGCTAAGCGCAAAAACTGGCTAATCTGTTCCCCGAGGCTGCCGGACCGATCAATTCCGTTCAATTTCGATAGATGGCATTCATAATATTTTTTTGCATTTGAAATTCATAAACTGTAGCTTTTTCGGGACAACGCCGCACTCTCGCAGAAAGCAAAATTATATACTTTGTGTCCGGAAGGTTGTGATTTTGCAAAAACACATTTGTGCTTCATGAACTGTGGCGTTTCTAAGCCATTTTCGCCAGTTGTCTTTCAGAAATAGGTGCGGGAACACGAAAAACGCATTTGTTTTTCATGAACATATGCAGTACTCCATCGAACTTTTCATTAATTTCACAGAGAAAGCCATGTTCCCGATTTCCAATGAACGCCGAGCCCCTACTCTTAATTCTGAACTCTTAACTCAAAACTGATATAGGTGCCCATTATCCCACCACCTAATATACGACACTTTTCCGTGACGCCACGAAATTTGAAATTTTCTTTAGCCCAAAGGTGCAGCCTGACTCTTTATCTTGAAATTCCGGCATCTCTCAAAAATTTCAATAATTCTTGCGATGGTGGAGTTTTCAGCCCCTCGAAAGCATTGAGGACTAACGCTGGTGAGCCATTCAAATCCAAGTCTTTAATCATTGCCGGAAAGTCAAATCTAAATCGCTCGTTCTCAAGTTTATTAGTCCAAAATGCAATTAAGAATGATTGAAATATGGATGAGAGCAATGGGCCAGAACTTTCAATCACTTGGTGATAGGAATTATATAAGACGCTCTGACCATTAATTGCCACATTTAGGTCAAGACCCGGAGAAATTTGGGAACAGATCATGTTTGCAAACCATGCTGCAAGGGAAGAACTTTGGGCGTTCGCTCGTAGGACAAGTTCGCGCCAATTCACTTCAAGATTTGCGGTGGCCTTAAGAGAGTTTGCCGCAGAAAACCATTCAGACGGATCTGTGGCTCTGGCTGCGTATGAGTCACAGAGTTCAGCTACCTTCAAAAGCAGGCGAGATCGCTGCGAGGGTTCCAAAACTGAACCACACATAAGGAGGATGGGTACGAGGCCATAATACACGAGATATGCATCCACCTTTTTACGCAATTCGCTTCCGGAATTGCCGAGCATACTTTCTATATGTTCATCGTATACGAAAGTTTTGATGTCTACCTTATTGTTATTTGTGGCAATTAGAATTTGTGCATCAATTTCGACTTCCTGAAAAGCCTCTTCGATCTTGAATTGTTTAATTAGTTCCAGCGATCTTTTTAGCCCCGCAGAAGCACGAGGGTATGCGAACTTCCGCAATTCAGCATCCTCAAAGAAGGCCGAACGCCATGATCTTGCTTTCTCAAAATCACCAATGGAATCGGCGAGCCATGAGAGTTGTGTATACAAGAACGCTGGTGAAGATTCAAAATAAAGCTTCAATCGTTCCGAGTTAGAAGTCAAAAAGAAACCAGCTTTGGGTTCTACAAAAATTTCGCCATCGACCATTACAGGAGGGCGACCTGTGGTCCGAACAGAGCCATGGTAGGAGATGAAGTGACCAAGTAGTGTTATGAAATCCTTAGTTGAATCGTCTGACGGCGGAAGTGAAAGTAAATGGACCGATTCATCTATTGCATCAAGGGCCGCTTCCGGGTTGTTCAAGTTCATGTTCAAAAGCGACACTTCGGCAAGACTCTGGGAAAGGGATATTTTTGAAATCCCTGAATTTGATCTAGCATTTTCGACAGCGATCTTCATTTCTTCCAACGCTTTCTCGGTTTCCTCCTTTTGGCTATATGTGATTGATAATTGCTGTTGTGCAACTAACGCGATGAAGACGAAATGTTCAATAAGCTGGGGTATGGCTTGGGTAAGTAATTCTTCCGCAAGAAGATATTTACCCTCCCATCTTGAGTAGGTTCCCATTCTTTCATTAACGATAGCCAATCCCAATCCGCTTAGAGATTGTGAGTTGCGGGCGTATAATTGGGAACCCAATGGGTAATCCTTAGCGTGTTCGCAGGCAAGAACCAATGCGCTCCTTGTCGCAAAGCTTTGGATTGATTCTAACTCCACTTCGCGTGATTCTTCCGCCAGCGAAGACATCGTGGAAATTAAAGTTGAGATACGGCCGCTCTCTGGTTCTTCAAGTTCTCTTACTGCGCTAAAGGCCATGAAAGTACTTTGGTATCCAAACACGTCAGAATCAAAAGGAGCACCGCTTTTCTTGAGTCTAATTATTTCCCTGGACCAAAGAAGTAGTTCTTCAAGCGAAGTGATTCTTGTAGCTAACATCCATAGAAAATCAGCGTTTATCAATTCGTGCAGGGTATGCGTGGGGTTCAATATGACCGGTTCTAATCGCCGAATTAGCTTGATACTTTCTTGCATTGAGAGTTGCCCCCAATACAATGCAGTGAAAATTATGTAGTAATTTTCCGCTTGTGTCTGATCATTAACAAGCTTAAGCAGATGTTGCTGAAGTGAGCTTACATCCTTGCCTGCTCGGACCTTCAAAGCTATTGTCGCTGCGGTGATTCCTATCCGAAGAACAATATCCATACCTTCTGGAAAGTTGGTATCTTGCCAGAAGTAAATGAATCCAATATCCTCTGGATCAACAGTCTTCTGATTTAGTAGCCCGAGGACATAAAAATAAAAGTGACCAGCTCGATTTATCTCCTCAGCCGCTAAAAAATTTGTTACTACAGTTACAACGCCAATAGCGTCAATTTTCTTTTTTTCAAGTTCAGCTTCAGCTATTACCAGGTGAACTGACTTCTTGACAGAGGGCTGCAAAGCATCTCCTTTGAGCCTTCGAAGAAGAGGCGATACAATGATATGTCCTTTTTCCACACTGAGCCATGCACCGAGCCGCGTTACTCTTTCTCGCGGGTTGGCAATAATAGGCCAAATCAATGATATTTTATCCAGTGTACTAAGTTCAACCGAGGATTGTAGTGACAGGCGGTAGAGTAGTTCTTTATCAACTTGGTCACTCATATTCCCCATCATTCCGCGAGTCGCCCATTCAAGTTTATCATCGAACGATCCGGTAATTATTTCGACAAACGTATTTCCATCTAACTTCCACGCATTAGATTCAAGGTATTGGAAACAAGCGTCGATGATGGCAGGATGTCCACTTGCGGCGCTGCAAACTAATCGCGCCATCGCAAGACTAAATGATTCTGGAGCACCCCTCTCTTTTGCCCATTCGTGAGTGGAGTCCTCGTCAAATGGCTGAATTGCCATTTGCGTTAACTGTGTCCCATACGTACCGGTTATTCGCGGCCCACACCCAGCTTGTGAAGTAATAATTACGCGAGCGCCATTTTCTATGAACTGAGATAGTAACGTTAGGAAAGTTCGCTCATAAGGATGCCCAGGTATTATCGCAACGTTATCAAGCACCAATAAATATCCTTGCACCCATGATAAATCCAAAATACTTGAGTCTGATGGTCGGGCTGCAACTAACAGCATACTGCTGAGTATGGACTGAGGCGATATTTCCTCCGAATCGAAATTAAGCCAGATAGCTTGTTCTTGGCGTTCGAAGGCGGCAAGTGCGAGTTGCGTTTTGCCCGTTAACGTTCCCCCAAAAATCCATAGAATCCCTGGATTGAGATTCGCTTTCTCAGCACTATGAATTATCGAGGCAGGCAAGTGAAGACGTTTAGCCTTCAATGGTGGGCTGGTGTTGAGAAGAACTTCACTGATTGTGATTCCTAAGTGGTTCGAACTTCTCCATTCACCATCCGCCGAAGCAAGGTTCCGCTCGATGGAATCGAGTCTTGAAGACTGGTTTATCAAAATTGCCTTAATCTCCGAGAGCGCAATTGCGGAACCTGATAGCCCTTCACTTAAGACTTTGTCATTTCTGACTTCCAATTCTAAAATGCGCCGGGTATTCCCATAAATTCCTTCGAGTTGTGGCTGAAGATTGTCAAAACCTTGTTCAATTTTTTTATCTATCGAATCAAGTTTTGAGCTTAGAATGGCCAAGTTGGATACAATTTGCTCGGACAGAGCCATATCTGTAGCTATGCCTGCAGTATCAGTTAAGAGAGTATCGAGATTCTCTTTTGTCAAAGTTCGACTCTCGGAACCATTCGTGAACAGCTTTATGATGTATAAAACCATCCGGGGATAAATAGACTCAGCCTCACTTGGTGGTATGCGGTAGCGTTGCGTCATTAAAGCAACGGTTGCTTCCTGAGTCTCTGAAGGTAGCTCGCTGGAGCATTCCCATTGAAATCTTGAGATAATCTCTACTAATTCCTCATCACTCCCGTTTCTAAGGGCGGTAAATCGTTTCCAAGCCTCTTGATCGCTAATTTTCGACGGTTTCGGACATGTATTTAGGATCGTTCTCAAACGTCTCAAATCATCTGGCCTCGCGCTCCGATTTCTGATACGCTCCCAGATATAAATCCCTGGCTCTTGTGCTCCGCTGCCCCCCGCTTTTTCAAGACCAATTTCGGAGGTCGTTGTGTATTGAAAGGAAATATTTTGGGATGGGTTATTTATCCGATGGGTAAGGAAATTTATTACTGATTCAACAGCTTTCGGACTGTGCAAAGTGATGGTTTTCTGAGTGGCACGAACCTGTTCGACCGTTCTGTTAGCAATTCCTGTCACAAGGTCCGTTGAGATGAGGTCAATATCCTCCCCACACTCAAGCTCCAGAATCTCGGTATCTGTTAATTCGATCCACCGCCGTGCTGTTAACTCAATCTGATATAGGTATCCCCTAATAATTGGCGTTGCATCGCGTCGCGCAATTGGTAGAAATTCCTGAAGTTCTTGAGTTGTTTCGCTCATCCGGGTTTTGGCTGTCACTTTGCCGATTAATCTAATTCGATATACGAAATTTCGTGAAGTTTCGTCCCATCGGGTCTCTGGAGGGATTTTTTCGTTTCCCAAACCCTCTCCCCGAAACCCCTGTTATGCGTGCTCTTAATACGAAGGGGCATTACATAACGTGGGCTTTTATCCTCAATCGAACCGGTGGCAGTGCGGGCCGTTTGCGCTCAAGCACGCGCTGGCTATTGTTGGCCGGTTCGTGGATGAAGGCTCGCTAACCAAGGCTGCGCGTACCACCAAAGAGGGTACGGACGAGAAAATGCTTCGCCGCGCCGCCGAGCGCTTCGATTGCCGTTTGCTGGAAGTCCGCCGTTTTACCGAGCCGGCTGCGTTCAAAGCGCTTACGTCTGCGCTGGCGCTGGGCCGCGCCTGCATGATCTGCATCAATCAGTGGGGACATTGGGTCACCATCGTCGGCTTCGATGCGAAAAGTGAGCGTTTCGTCGTGATCGATAGCGAAAAGAACCCGGTCGTTCGCATTCCGGCCTGGAGCGAGCTAAAGCGCCGGTGGGTCTATAACGAGTACGATCGCGACGGCAAATTAAAACAATATTACGACTTGTACGTCTTGCGTCCGAGGTTTCGCGTGCAATCGAAAGCGAATTTCTCGATCCAGCGCGCTCAATTTTTGCGCCGGGCAGGGAATGTGCAGTTCATCAAGCATTTCGATGAATATGTGAGCGATCTGCTGAATATCGCGCGGCCCAGTCCATCGAGAGATGGGGGCAGCGCGGTGATCTCGATGGCAGAATTCTTGCGGCGTCACAGAAAGATGCTGCTGGAGACCGTCCGCTACTGGCACGAGCAAACGACCGAAGCACAGCTTCGCCGCGTGCTCGCGAATATGCAGTTCGTCGCTGAAACGTATGGCCTCGTAATCCGTCAAGAGGACGAAAAGCGAACCATCGCCAGTTTCGCCGCGCTGCTCATGACGTGGGCAACCACGCATGAGCCGTTGGAGGAAGCGCTTTACGGATAAACCTGGATTACGCTGATTTATTTCTGATTTCGCTGATTTTTAGGAATACTGATGTTAATTTGGGAATCGTTTTTCACTTTATGAAAAGTGCTTAGTAGAAATTGTAAAATTTTCACGAAAATTCTGGGAATCAATCAGCGAAATCAGAAATAAATCAGCGTAATCCAGGTTATGATTAGATCCACAACAGTCCTCGGCATCGTAAAAGATGGCAAAGCGGCGCTTGGCTCCGATGGTCAGGTGACGAACGGCGCGACCGTAATGAAATCGAATGCGAAAAAACTTCGCGTGCTCTATAACGGTCAGGTCATCGCTGGTTTTGCCGGCTCGACAAGCGATGCACTTACGCTCTACGACCGCTTCAATAGCAAGCTCGAAGAATATCGCGGCAATGTCGCTCGCGCCGTCGTCGAGCTTGGCAAAGATTGGCGGAACGATAAATATTTACGCCGTTTGGAAGCGATGCTCGCCGTCGTAAGCAAAGAAGGCGCATTCCTGCTTTCGGGAACCGGAGACGTGATCGAGCCGGAGAACGGCATCGTCGCCATCGGTTCCGGCGGACCGTATGCCCTCGCAGCCGCTCGAGCATTTATGAAATCCGATCCGAAGATGCCGGTTAAGGATATTGTAGAGCAATCGCTGCTCATTGCCGGGGAAATTTGTATTTACACGAACACACATATTACGATAGAAAGCATTTGATGAGTACTGAGTGATGAGTAACGAGTAACGAGTGGATTCACTCTTGCTCGTTACTCGTTACCCGTTACTCGTTACTTTATGGAAGAAATTACTACAGTTACAGAAGCCCAACAAAACAGCGAATCGCTCGCGGAAGAGAAGTTCCAGCTTACGCCGCACCAGATCGTGGCGGAACTGGATAAATATATTATCGGTCAATCGAACGCGAAGCGTTCGGTAGCGATCGCGCTACGCAATCGTTGGCGCCGCCAGCAGGTTCCCGAAGTGCTGCGCGAGGAGATCATGCCGAATAACATCATCCTCATCGGCCCGACGGGCGTGGGTAAAACAGAAATTGCGCGCCGTTTAGCAAGGCTTGCAGGTGCGCCATTCCTGAAAGTCGAAGCGACAAAATACACCGAAGTTGGCTACGTGGGCCGCGATGTGGAATCCATGATCCGCGACCTGGCCGAGCTTGCCATCACGATGGTGAAATCCGAGCAAATGGAAGCAGCGGAACCAAAAGCAAAGGCCAATGCTGAAGAGCGTATTCTGGATATTCTCGTTCCGCCCGCGCCGCAAGTTCCAATGAAGCCGCCGCCGATGATGTTTCCCGGCGTACCAGTAAGTTCCACGATCTCCGGAATACCGCAGGCTCAGCCACGCACTCCTACGGATGTGAAAGCCGAGGCGGAAGTCAACGAATACACGCGCAATCGTTTCCGCGAAAAACTTCGTGCCGGCGAAATGGAAGAGAAAGAGATCGAAATAGATATTCAGCAAGCGCCGCCGATCGCTTCGATGCAGATCATGGGGCCGCTTGGTGGAGCAGGCATGGATGAGATCGGGCAGAATATCCAGGATATTCTTGGTGGCATGATGCCCAAGAAGAATAAACGCCGCCGGGTTCCTATTTCAGAGGCGCGTACAGCGTTCGAGCAGGAAGAAGCCGCGAAGCTTGTCGATATGGATAACGTCGTGCGCGACGCCATCGAACGCGTCGAAAGTTCGGGAATTATCTTTCTCGACGAGATCGATAAAGTCGCCGGCGGCAAGCGTGAGGGCGGCGGACCGGATGTGTCCCGCGAGGGCGTCCAGCGCGATCTGCTGCCGATCGTCGAGGGATCGAATGTCAGCACCCGTTACGGCATTGTAAGGACGGATCACATTCTCTTCATCGCATCCGGCGCATTTCACGTCACGAAACCGAGCGATCTTATTCCGGAGTTGCAAGGTAGGTTCCCAATTCGCGTGGAACTCGATAGCCTTACGCAAGAGGATTTTGTAAAGATCCTGACCATCCCTGAAAACGCGCTGCTCAAGCAATATGCCGCGCTGCTTGCGACCGAAGGACTCGGAGTAGAATTCACTGACGATGCCATTGCTGCACTCGCCCGCATTGCATTCGAAGTGAACGAAGCGATAGAAAATATCGGTGCGCGCAGATTGCACACCATTCTAACCACGCTATTGGAGCAAGTGCTCTTCGATGTCCCTGACATCGTAAAAGAGAAGCACCTGAAAGTTACCGCCAAATTCGTCGAAGACCGCCTCAATAAAGTGGTAAGGAATCGGGATTTGAGTCAGTATATACTCTAACTCAAAGGAGAGATGGTAGAAGATAATTTGCCATTCCAATTGAACCACAAATCTCCTCCATCGACCATGACACCTTGACCATGGGTTTCATTGTCCATCCAACGTAGGTAGTGGGGAAGATCCTGCGCGATTTCTTTTACAAACTTCTTCGGGAATAGAGCGTGATACTTGCTCTCAAACTGCTCGGGTGTTTTGATGGTATAATGACCTCGTGAAGTATTTACTCGCAAGGGATAAGCCACATATTTTGAAGCGGAAACGCTATCGCCGCGAATAATGCTAAAATAAAATGATTGAACGTTGCGTTCGATCTCAGCGTCCGAAAGTTTTGCATTAGGAGAGTTATACCATCGGTGTTCTCCACCATCATTATCATATTCTTGCAACCGAATGGGATAACTTACTCCTTTCGAAGATGTCCATTCTCCCGTTAATATTCCGCTCGAAAGTTCTGTTTTCATAAGCGGAAACGCTGTATCGTGTTCCGCGAAATGTAGATGTATATCAGCAACTGTATGCCCGAGTGAATCGAGTTCGTGTAATACCATATCTCGTGGCCCCGTCACTTCGCCTTTCAGTGGAATATCCTTGAGGTATTTGCCGTAAAAGTAAAACGCTGAGAACTGCTGAGCATCTCCGTCGCCGATCGATAAGCCGATGCGTTGATTGCCAAGTGTGCCACGATATTGCCAGCCTCCAAAAGAGTTAGACCTAAGAGTCATTGCTGGATGCACCGTGTCATGAAATGGATCGTCTACAAAAAATTGAGCGAACGCAATTGATGGAATACAAAACGCAATGAGAAGGAATAGATATCGCATAATACCTTAAAAATTTGAAGTTACCCTTTAGATGCTGGGGTTCAGAAAAAAGTTTAATGGAATCTATCTGAGCTTACGTCGCCGCCTCCACGATCGCAATAAACGCGCTGGCATCGAGCGATGCGCCGCCGATGAGGCCGCCATCATTCAAAGAGATCGGCATGGGTTCCGGTTCGTTCGAGTTTTAGAATAGGTGGTATTACCCGATAAATCAAAAGCCAGTCCGGCTCGATATGGCATTCACGATGGCCTTCGAACGAACCGGATAGTTTATGGTCATAATTCCGTGATTCCAACGGCTGTTGCGCGAGTAGGGTCGAAATAATTTTGTTAAGCTTATTCCCATCTTTCCCCCGCCGAAGCATTCGCTTCAGATCGCGATCGAATTTCTTTGTGATGACGGGACGAAGCATTGGCGGCTATATACCGAGGTGCTTAAATAGCTCCTGAGCTGATTCGAATAAAATCAGATCCTTGCCCTCGTCACTACGCTTGAGAACTCGGCGTGTTGTTCGGTTCGGTATTTTAACATCGAAAGGCATCCCTTTCTGATATTTAACCTGCTTATAAAACATACCGATAGCCTCCGAGACGCTAATCCCCAGTTTCTTAAGCACTACTTCGACTTCTTCTTTTAACTCCGGCTCGATGCGAGCGCGGATCATCGCTGTTTTTGACATATTGTACCTCAAATGGGATACAAAAATCATGTACCCTTCGTTCCAAATTACGTCGCCGCCTCCACAATCTGAATAAACGCGCTGGCATCGAGCGATGCGCCGCCGATGAGGCCGCCATCGATATCCGGTTCTGCAAAAATCGCGCGGGCATTATCCGGTTTCACGCTGCCGCCGTAGAGAATTCGTATGTCATCGGCGAGAGCGCCGTATTTCTTACGTAGCTCCGCGCGAATAAAAGCGTGTGCAGATTGCGCTTCATCCGGCGTAGCCGTCTTGCCGGTGCCGATCGCCCAGATCGGCTCATACGCAATGACGAGCTTTGCAGCATCATCCATTGTTATTCCCGCCAAACTCTGATCGATCTGACGGGACAAGACTGATTTCCACTGATCGTTTTCTCGATGCTCCTCGCTTTCGCCAATGCAGAGGATGGGAATTAGTTTAGCGTCCAGCGCCGCGCGAAGTTTTTTGCTAACAAGTTCATCCGTCTCGCCAAAAATAGTGCGGCGTTCACTGTGGCCGAGAATGACGTATGTGCAGCCAAGCTCTGCAAGCATGGCCGGAGAAATTTCGCCGGTAAATGCACCGCTCGTGCCGATATAACAATTCTGCCCACCATATTTCATCGAAGTTTCTTCGAGCGCGTGTTTGGCGATAAGAAGCGTCGTGAATGGGGGACACACAGCCACTTCATGGACCTCGCACTTGGTTGTCCACTCCACGGAAAGCTGAAAGAGCAGCTTGCGCGTCTCTTTCAGCGAGCCGTTCATCTTCCAATTTCCGACGATAAGTTTAGGGCGCATTGATCGTAGATTACCAGTATTAATTATGAAACAAGATTTCTAATAGTATTATTGAACAAGTTTTGAAAGCATATCAGCCTGGCCAGCAGTTAACTCGACGGGATTTTTTAGAGAAGTCCAGAAAAAATCGAATGCTATCGGTTGCTCGATAGATTTTCCTCCATTCGTTTCGTAATGTCTCCATTCACGAGGTGCCGGCGCTTTTAGTTCAATATGATAAACATGCCTCTCTTGAATTTCCTTTCGATATTCTGTCATGTCGTAATAATAGATGCCAAGTTTGGAACAGACTGAGAAATCCGTTAGTCCAGTTTCCTCAGTCACCTCTCTTTTAATAGCATCGAGAGGGGATTCGTCATCTTCAATAGTGCCTGCGGGAACTTGGATACCGGCGGAGGGAAAATCCGGCTGTTGGAATACCAGCAACAGCTCATCGTGCGTCACATACGCGAGCACTTTTCTGGTGAATTGATAGCCTTCTGGAATGTCAGGCTTCATAAGTGAGAACATCCTTGATCAACTTCACAAGCCCCTCTGGAAAAAATATTTCGGAGGAATTTTCGATTTCAGACAATCCCCACCATCGCTCATCGGCAATGGGCTCGCCAGGATTAATATTGGAATGGGAAGGGGCAGGTTTTCCGGTTATTTTTGCAAGAAAAAACTTTTCATGTTGTGTTACCAACTCACCGGAGAAGAATAGATCAATATCACGGGTAAGAATGCATTTATCAACACGCTTGATCTCAACGCCTGTTTCTTCGCGGAGTTCTCGAATTGCAGCTTCTTCAAAGGTTTCGCCATCCTCAACTCCGCCACCTGGTGGAACCCAATATTCGAGCTGTTCGGGATGTTTCGGATTAGCTGGTGTTGTATCGCAATGCTTGATCAGAAGTATCTCTTCAAGATCATTCATTACAATGGCTCTCGCAGTCTTCCGGATTCGAAGCATGTGTGTTTTGGTGTCAATCAAGCTCACTTCTTTTTTCACTTTTGCAACCATTTTTCCTTCCTTTTGTTGCCCAATAATCGTTTTCAACGCTTTTTTCAAAGAAAGGAATTCTACCATGAAAAATTCTCGATCGCTTCGGCACAGCATTTCGCCGCTTGCAGTGCTTGTGGCACTAATAGTGGGCGCAAGCTCCTCGATGGCCCAATCTTCCGCCACTGCTCAGGGCTACGCTATGGTGCAGCCTAACGCAGCTAAGAATAGTCCCACGAATTTTTATATCAAGATCGGCGGATTACAAGGGCCGGCGAAGGGATATACCAACAAGGGAATCCTTTGCCGTGGCTTTAATAATATGGTTAAGATTCCCGACCGGTTGAAGGTCGGAACCTACACCATTCAGATCGTCGATGCCAATGGCAAACCGGTTCCGAACATGTCGGGCGCAACGCTGAACGTTACCTCAAAACCCCGCGATGCTGCAACAGGCATTGCTACCGGAAAAAGAATGCATCAGCCGATGATCGTAAAGAAGGTGATCGACAATGCCTCGCCCATTCTGTTCTCCGTCGCCGCTGCCGATGTGGATAATGATGGTATGCTCGACGTGATGCTATCGCTCACCGGACAGGTTCCCGGTACCCCCGTGACGATCACGCCGAATTTCAAGAACTAACAGGAAAGTGTAGAGCGGGTTTTACCCGCTCCTGTAACAGACGCCGGGTTAAAACCCGGCGTTTTGCTTTAGAACCGGCTAAAGTGGGCGAAGGCCTTATTGGCTTCGGCCATGCGGTGAACATCATCCCGCTTCTTGACGGTCGAGCCTTCACCATTACCGGCGGCGATGAGTTCGCCGGCCAAACGCGCCGCCATAGATTTCTCTCCGCGGGCGCGGCTATATTGGATGAGCCAGCGGATCGCAAGCGCGGTGCGGCGGTCGGTGCGGACTTCCGTGGGAACTTGATATGTTGCTCCGCCAACACGGCGTGAGCGAACCTCGATCATGGGCGATGCATTATTCATCGCCTTTTTGAAGATTTCAAGTCCCGGCTGTCCGGTCTTTTCCTGAACGCTGTCGAGCGCGTCGTACATGATGCGTTGCGCGGTCGATTTCTTGCCGCCGATCATCAGCGAGTTGATGAACTGCGATACCAACGTATCGTTGAATTTTGGGTCCGGTGTGCGCGGACGTAGCTCTGCTTTATGCTTTCTCATTCGAGTGTTTTCGGTTGTCGTTTACAAAAGAGTTGATCGGATGTGTGGAATAGTCCGCACTTACCGTCAACCACCACTCCACCGTTTCGGGTGAAGCTCCTGATATTCGCCGTGATCTAAAGATCACGGCTACAAAAATTAAGCCTTCTTCGGCTTTTTCGTGCCGTACCGCGAGCGTCCTTGCTTGCGGTTCTGAACGCCCTGCGTGTCCAGCGTACCACGGATGATATGGTAACGCACGCCGGGAAGATCCTTCACGCGGCCGCCGCGGATCATAACGATCGAGTGCTCCTGCAAATTATGGCCTTCGCCCGGGATGTAGGCCGTTACTTCCATGCCGCTCGTAAGCTTCACGCGAGCTACCTTACGGAGCGCGGAATTCGGCTTTTTCGGCGTGGTCGTATAGACGCGGGTACAGACTCCGCGGCGCTGAGGGCTATTTTTGAGGGCGGGGGATTTCGACTTGTAGGTCAGCTCTTCCCGGCCTAAACGCACTAATTGGTTGATCGTCGGCATGAATTCTTGATATTGTGGCTAAAAATGTTAGTTGCCCCGCTCTGCCCGAGCAAACGCTTTCGCGTGAGGCGGGCTGTTAACCGGAAGGGGTGCATTTCGGTTCAATTCTTTCCCCATTTCATACTTCATAATTCATACTTCATATTTTCCCCAAGAAAAGGTGCCGTTTTTCTTTCTTGTGAGTTCCCGACGAACCCTTGTTTCCAAGCCAATTTCGCCCATTTGTTGCAACAAATGTTTTCTCAGAGAACTCGTTCATATAGAAAACTACCACCGCAGGTTGTCAATGAACCACTGTAGCCCCCATTCTTATACTCTCAATTCTTAGTTGAAAATTGATATGGGTGCCTATAAACCCACATCCAAATATAACACATCCAAAACCCAAAAGCAAGGAAAATCCGAAATTATTTAGTTTTTTTCTTCCACGAATCAGCAATCAGAAGCAAATTTGGTTCGATACCGAGAGCTTTGGCAATCTTGAAAATGTTTAAGATTGAGATATTGCGCTTCCCTTGTTCCACCTGAGTAATGTAAGTTCGATGCAGCCCCGAAGCATCTGCAAAAGCCTCTTGAGATAATCCGATTCGATCACGGTACTTTCGAATATTTTTTCCAACCAGTTCAGGTGCTGTCATGAGCGAAACAAAGCTCTTTCCTTTGTCGTTGGGTTGCCAGAATCGGAGTTACCAGAAAATAAGTCACAATTTCACGAACTCGACCTAATCCCTTCGTAACTTTGCACTGAGGGTTTTAAAATGTGAGTTTCTTTGTGAAAATCATTGCATTAGCAACCGTCACGCTTTTTCTTGCATCGTGTCAGCAAAGCACGACTGAGCCGCAGGCCCAGCAGAACCCGCTTGTCGTACCGGCTGGATTTCCTCAGCCTGTCATCCCGTTAGATAATCCAATTAATTCGGCCAAAATTGAGCTTGGAAGAGATTTATTTTATGAAACAAGACTCAGTTTTAACAATACTATTTCGTGCTCAAGTTGCCATTCGCTTACAGCGAGCTTTTCAGATTCGGGCAAATCCGTTAGCACCGGAGCGAACGGTCAGGTAGGAACCAGGAATGCGCCGGGATTGATGAACGTCGCATACGATACTAATTTTTTCTGGGACGGTCGCGCATCTTCCCTTGAAATACAGGCTGGTTTCCCAATTCTAAACCCTATCGAAATGGGAAGTGACAGCAATGCCGTAGTTGTGGTATTGAACAAAGTCCAGTATTATAGAGATCAGTTTGCGAAAGCCTTTGGCGAGGGTTCCCAGATCACCTTTACTCGCATACGGCAAGC
>Ga0206953_1099_pt1 | contig 16577 bp, 18 predicted proteins | sample Alteio_BWOrgHeat_36_FD_152977 | JGI IMG/M metagenome (GOLD analysis project Ga0206953, IMG submission 152977) | Enriched cells from forest soil in Barre Woods Harvard Forest LTER site, Petersham, Massachusetts, United States -... | ecosystem: Environmental > Terrestrial > Soil > Temperate forest >...
AAGGAGGATTCGATGTCACAGAATGAGTTCGCGCACAACCCGCTCATCGCGGGCATGGAGGAGATCCGAAGCTCCTGGGGCTGGTTCCTGGCTCTGGGAATCCTGCTGATGATTATCGGAGCTATCTGCATTGTCGGCGACGTCACCGCTACCTTTGCCAGCGTCCTGATTTTCGGATGGCTGCTCTTGATCAGCGGGGTCGTCGCTCTGGTCCACGCGTTCCGAACCATGACCTGGAGCGGCTTCTTTCTTTCCCTGCTCAGCGCGCTGTTCAGAGGATTCACCGGGTATTTACTGATCCGGTATCCGCTGGCGGGCGCAGCAAGCCTCACGTTAATTCTGGCTTCTTTTTTTGTGGTGGGCGGAGTATTCCGCGCTATCGGCGCGGGAATGATGAAGTTTCCGCGCTGGGGCTGGTCCGTGTTCTCGGGGCTGGTTTCATTGGCTCTGGGAATCGTCCTGCTCGCGCAAATGCCGGTTTCAAGCATCTGGTTCATCGGTTTCGCAATCGGCGTGGACTTGATCGTGGACGGCGCATCGCTGATCGGATTTGCAACGGCCATCAATACCTTGCCAAAGGCGAAGACGTACCAAGCTGCATAAAGCTGAAAAAATTCACTCAAGGAGAGTCTTATGGAGAAGATGCTAGTGGCTGTGTTTGACAACGAATCGGGAACGTACGAAGGCTCGCGCGCGCTCGGCCAACTCGATGCCGAAGGGAGCATCACCATTCACGCGGAAGCAGTCATCAAAAAGGCCAACGACGGGACAGTCTCCATGATGCAGGAGGACGATGATTTCCCGGTACGTACCGCAGGGGGCACGGCCATTGGCAGCCTCATCGGACTGCTGGGAGGACCCATCGGCATGGGTATCGGCGCAGTGGCCGGTGCATTGACGGGCAGTATCAGCGATCTGTACGTGGCCGGAGTCAACGCGGAATTCCTCGACGACGCTTCAGCGGCGCTTACGCCCGGCAAGTGCGCCGTGGTGGCGGATATCAGCGAGGAGTGGGTGACACCGGTGGACACGAGGATCGAGGCTTTGGGCGGCGTGGTGTTTCGCGCACCGAAGAGCACGGTGGAGGACGATCAACGTGCTCGAGACGTGGCCGACCTAAAAGAGGAGGTGGCACAGTTGAAGGCCGAACACGCTAAGGCACGAGCCGACCGCAAAGCCAAGATTCAGGCCAGCATCGACAGCCTCAACAACAAGCTACAGGAAAAGCTCGACCAGGCAAAACAGAGGTCGGCGCAGATCAAGGCCGAGACCGATGCAAAGGTCAAAGCGTTGCAGGAAAAAGCGGCAAAGGCCCAGGGTGACGCCAAGAAGGCGCTCGAGGGACGCGCCGCTCAGCTACGGCAAGAGTACGAAGAGCGTTCGAGACGCCTGAAGGACTTGGCCGCCGAACAACTCACGAAGGCGGCTACACAACTCAAGAAGTAAGCAGCAGCGGCGCTTCAAAACGGCTGAGGTCGCCTGGCACCAGGCGGCCCCAGCCGCGTTTGCTTGATCGGCTTTGCCCTAATTGCGGGCATTGAAAGACGTGACTTTCCGCGAGACTCGCGCTAGGGTGCGATGCAAGAGCCCATCCATGTCGGCGCAAGACCCATCTACGTCCATGCAAGACCCAACTACGTCATCGATTACTGACGCCGAGCGCGTCGTTTATGTGCGTCCTCTGCAATTCAGGGCTCACGGGGGCCCGGGTTGGCAGGGTTCCAGAGGAGAGCTAGCGCCATCTGATGAATGAGCGCGGAGTACGAGCGTGGCGACAACACTATTTACCTTGAGCGGCACTCCGCTGAGCGAGATGGTCAAGCGCAGTTGGGAGGAGATCCTGGCGGATGACGTCTTCGGCCGGGCGGCGCAGCTGGCGTATTACTTTTTTCTGGCGCTTTTTCCATTTTTAATTTGTGTGATTGCAAGTCTCAGCATCTTCGGGACCGCGGACCGGGGCCGCACGCTGCTGTTTCAATTTCTAGCACAGGCATTGCCGCCCGCGGCGTTCGAGCTGATCAACAACACGTTCAGCGAGATCATTCACTCGAATGGCCCGCTGAAAATGTCGTTTGGAATTATCGCCTCGCTGTGGTCCGCATCGCTGGGGATGAGCGCCGTGATGGACACGCTGAACGCCGCTTACAGGGTGAAGGAGACGCGTTCACTGCTCAAGCGGTATGCGGTGGCGACAGGACTGACGGTGGGGATCGCGGTGGTGCTGGTCTTGTCCGTCGTGATCATGGTCTTCGGAAACAAGATTATCGACGCGCTTTTGCCCGGGAGCGCGGTCGCCGTTGCGTGGAAAATTGCGCAGTGGCTGCTGGCGCTGGCGCTGATCCTGACGGCCTTTGCGATTACGTATTATTTCGCGCCGGACCTGGTGAACCGGCGGTGGCACTGGATCACGCCGGGATCGATCCTGGGCGTGATTCTGTGGCTGGGTGTATCCATCGGACTGCGGATCTACATTCATTTTTCCAATACGTACAGCACCGCGTACGGCTCGCTGGGAGCCGTGATCGTCCTGCTGCTCTGGTTCTACCTGAGCGGAGTCGCGGTGCTTTCGGGAGGCGCGCTGAATGGCGTGCTTGAAAACCTTGCGGCTTCGGCACGACGCCCGCCCGGGACGCGCCGGCTCATCCTGGTATGAGCGTCCGGCGTGAGACCATCGCGTTGCGCGGATTATGGAGTTTGCTTTTGTTGCGACTGCCCGACACAATCACAAGGCGGAGAAACGGCGGCAGGTCTGTTGGCTTTGCCGAGCCGACGAAAACCAAGCGACGGATACGGCGGTTTCGGGGGATAAATTTGGTCCAATCTGTACTGACAAACGGGCCTGGGGACTGGTGCCAACGCTGCAATGGCGACAATACTCTGCATCGATGACGAGACGGACCTGCTCTTCACACGAAAGCTCTTACTAGAATCCGAAGGACATCAAGTAATCGAGGCGGGAACGGGCGAGCAAGGCGTACGACTGTTTCAATCCAACAAGATCGATCTGGTGGTGGTGGATTACTGGATGGCGGGGATGAACGGCCTCGCCGTGGCCCGCGCGATCAAACAACTGAATCCGGCGGTGCCGATCATCGTGCTGTCCGGACTGGCGGAATTGCCCGGTGAGGGCGTGGGCATCGCCGATCGATGGATCCTGAAGGGGCGCGCCACGCACGATCTGCTGGACGCAGTCAAATCACTGGTAAAAACGTAAGACGCATCTCTTTGGTCCACTCCCGGCAATTTAAGCGATCCGCTCGGGCCGCTGGCGCCAATTCTTTTGAAGCGGCGGCGAAGTGAAACGAATCTTCATCCGGGCTGGTACTGCGCGTCGCTCACTTTTTCCATCCAGTCGACAACCTTGCCGTCGAGCTTTTCCTGAATGGCGACGTGCGTCATGGCCGTTGTTGGGGCGGCGCCATGCCAATGCTTCTCGCCCGGCGAGAACCAGATCACGTCGCCGGGACGAATTTCCTCGATCGGCCCTCCCCACCGCTGTGCGCGGCCACAACCCGCCGTTACGATGAGCGTCTGACCGAGCGGATGCGTATGCCATGCCGTCCGCGCACCCGGCTCGAACGTCACGCTGGCGCCTTGAACACGCGCCGGATCGGGCGCCTGAAATAGCGGATCGATACGGACCGTGCCCGTGAACCAATCAGACGGTCCCTTGCCAGAAGGTTGCGAGCCACTTCGTTTGATGTCCATTCTAGGGGTTCCTTTAGTGGATGCTGTTTCATGGCGCCGTCACCAAAATCGCACCGGGTATCCGCACGATCGATGACTCAACACAACAGCTTCTCACGCAAATACGCTCTTGTCTTCATATTGTGACCCTTTCACAAACGAGTTGGGCCGGTGAGCTTCGGTCCCTTTGACGGGAGGCCAATCACTCCAAAATCGTACTGTTTCCGCCAATGAATGACTTAGAATCAATGCAGCCGGTGCGCCCGTAGCTCAGCTGGAAAGAGCGTCTGCCTTCTAAGCAGAGGGTCTGGAGTTCGAGTCTCCCCGGGCGCGCCACATTACCAATAAAAATGCGGCTTTCTGGAGTTAGGGGGGACGGCAACTCCACGACCTACCAGCAAACGCCCACTGCTGTTCCAAGATGGGAGTTATCCGTTAGTTGCTTCAGCATGAAGTCGGCGACGTCGCCTCTCGCGATCCGAGCCGTCCACAAGTAGCTGCCAATGCGGCGCCCGCAGCGATGTGTCCCCCGCATTTTGGCGTTGGTCAATACAGCGGGCCGCACGATCACCCACTCCAGGTTGCTTGCCGCAATCAATCGTTCCTGCCGAATCTTGTCCCAGAAATATAGTGGCAGGATGACTGGAGTGACAAACAACGTGTAGTAAAGGCCCATGCGCCCGACGATGTCCCCGATGCCCAGAGAGGTCTCGCAGACAAATCGACGTACACCGTGAGTCTCCATCGCGCTCAGGATGTTACGAGTGCCCTCTGACAGGATACGAGCCGGTACAAAGAATCGCTTGTGGCCGAGAGCGGAGATCACCGCGTCCTGGCCGCGGACTGCCTTCTCCACGGTGGAACGATCCAGCACATCGCCCTGTACCACCGTTAAGTGAGGATCTTCGATCGAGAGTTTCCCAGGAGTACGAACAAGCGCCGTCACTACGTATCCCCTTTTCAAAGCTTGGGCCAGGAGCTGACGGCCAGTTCCACCTGTCGCACCTACGATCAATACCCGAGTCAAGGGTCTTCCAGGGGACATAGCCGAGATTTTGGCCACAGATCGGAGCCCACTGCGCGCCAAACCAGCATTGAGTCCAATTGCGTAGAGTATGAACAAAAGCAGGAGCGTCATTGTCGTCATCTTACAGTCGAGAAGCAGCGCTCTGGAAGATAGTTCCCGAAAACCGAAATTCGGGTAACTGCGATCTGGCGCGAAGCCAGATTCCTTTAGGCGTGCTACCGAAGGAAGAAGCCCAGTAGCAAGCCGCGAAACTTTTGCGACTCCAATGGACGCGCGCTACCTGAACTTGATCGGTTCGCCTCGCATTGAGAATGCAATCACTCTTTTGAGGTGGCTGAGTCGAGTCTCTTCTTTTTTCTTTGCGCCAGCAACCCATCCAATCGTCATTCGACGATAATATTTCGGAAAACCCTGGAAGTTCTTCCAAGCGGTGGATCGTTTGCGGAACTTGGCTTCGAGATCCTTGGGAATCTCGGTTGGAAGAGATGGAGTCTCGCGGCTGCGGTGATGCTGAAACACCGTCAGGCCCGCGGGGGTCATTTTACCCTGCTCAATCAGCCGTTCAGCGCGTTGGATATTCGACCGATTCCAGAAACTGCGTGGTCTCCGCGGCGTGAATCTTTGCTCGTAGCAGGCTTCGTCGATTTTTCTGATCTTTCCATCGATCCATCCAAAGCACAACGCTTCTTCGACCACGTCCTCATAGGCGATGCGCGGTTTGCCTGAACTCTTCTTATAGTAAACGAGCCAGACTTCGTCGCATTTGCCGTGTCGCTTCTCCAGCCAGGTGCGCCATTCGGCTCGATCTTTGACGTACAGCCTGCTCACTTGAATCCAGCTCCCGATACTCAATTGACCCGGAATTTTATCCTGACTAGCACACACCGCTGGGACGCGTCGCGGTTCCGGATTCCTGGGTCGGAGCGGTCTGCGTGCCTGGCACCGTGTAGGATGTCGTTCCAGCCAGGTTCGCGACACATTGCTGGATGGTTTGCTGAAGCGCAGGAAGTGTCGACGGCAGATTCGGGATCGATTGGCTAGGTTTTTGGAAATTAAGCGCGCTGGTTAGATCCCCGACCGTTGTGCGGCGCCAGGCGCTCAAGTTGGGCACTTCAGCACCGAACAGAGTCTCGAGAAATCGCAACACGGAAGTGTGATCGAAGAGGTCGGATGACACGAACCCGCCTCTAGTGAACGGTGAGATGATCAGCATGGGAACGCGAAAACCCAATCCAATCGGGCCGGTAATCGCTGGACTGCCCGCTACGGTTGGGTCCGGTACCGCAGGTGCCGTCACATATTCGCCGGAAGTGCCAAGAGGCGCCGTCACCGGCGCAACGTGATCAAAAAATCCGCCATTTTCATCGTAGGTGACAAACAAAATCGTCTTTGCCCACAGTGCCGGGTTCGCTGTTAAAGCTGTGACAATGAGGGAAAGAATATTTTCACCAAACGCCGAAGGCGAAGGCGGGTGATCCGAGGTTATGACCGAACCCACCAGCCAGGAGACTTGTGGCAAACTCCCAGACGCCACATCGGCCAGGAAGTCGACGGGGAACTGCGGTGCGAATGCATTCTGGTGCAGCACCGATGCAGGATCCTGAAAGTTGTTGAAATAGGAGAGAACATTGTCCGAGAGAATCCCGCCGAGAACAGTCTCATCAGGCGACGAGTAAACCTTCCAAGAAATTCCTCGAGCCTGAAGCTGCTCGGGCATCGTCGTATATGTCAGACGGCCGTAAAAGGCGGTGCGGTTTGTGATGATGGTCTGCAGAATCGGGCCGCCGTTTTTCCCGTCTGGGTCGAGGGAGGCCGCCATCGTGTACAGGCGATTCGGGTCGGTTGGCCCCATCACCGAGCAAAAATAGTTGTCGCAAATGGTGAAGGCATCGGCCAGGGCGTAGTAGTAGGGAAGGTCGGCGCGCGTGTAGTAGCCCATGCTCAATACGGCGTCGTTCGAATTGATCGGAAGGCGCGAACTCACAAAACCATTCATTGCGCCGTTATTCCAGCTCTGATGCTGCGGTACCCAGTCGTGGGTGATGTCGGGCGTGCAGGTTGCATTGGTTGTGGGCGTGTCCAGGTGGAATGGCAAGAGTGCCCCTACGGGCGAGCTCGTTGTGTTCGCTGGATCGGGTTGCTGGAATGCCATGCTTTGATCGGAAAATCCGCGGACGCCGCGGTAGCTTCCAAAGTAGTGATCGAAAGACCGATTCTCCTGAATCAGGATCACCACATGCTGGATGTCACTCAATTTGGAGCAAGCGGAAGGAACGGAAGGAACCGACGGAACCCCGCCACAGCCATGCAAACTCCAAGACGCCAGCTCTGCAACAGCCGTTGTGGCCCCTAGTTTCAGTAGTTTCCGGCGAGTGAAGTTGTGCATTAACCCTAGGCTTTTGATGCGCACTCTCCGGAGACCGGCTACTAACGACGAGTAGCATGTGCCAGCCATCTTACAACAGTCTTGCTCACTGAAAATCCAATACGTCCGAGAAACGGGATTACCGGAAACTGAGCCCGCGACCTAGGGTCATGCGAACTCCTTGACGGAAAGATGCAATTGGGCTAAACCCTCGCTTTGGTATTTTCCGACGACATTCAAGGCCATGTGTCTGATCCCAAGGGATCGACGCTTCCTCCTAGAGGCAAACACAAAATGAACAACGCACCCGAATTCCGAAACCCGCAAGAGGCGGGCGCAAGTACTTCCGCACCTTTGCCAGAAACACGCACAATCCAGCCCTCCCGGCGAGAGCTGATGCGAGCAGTTGGAGTGGCCGGCTTGGCGATGGTCGCAGGGGCCGCGCTCAAAGGTCCACTTGCAATGGCGCAGAGTTCGTCATCTTCGCCGTCTTTGTCGACCTCTAAAGTGAATCCCTTCAGAGATCCAAGCTACGCGGAAGGCGCGCGGCAGCGCATGCAACAGTTTAGCGGCGGCGGTGCCGACCCGGAGGCAACGCGCGCAATATTCGCAAAGATGACGAGTTTCGATGCCGAGCCGTGGGTGGCAGAGTGGACCAAGCTGGCCGTGCCGTTCGAGCAGAAGGGTGCCGAGCTCGAGTCGCAGGGCAAGATGGCTGAGGCCAACAAGGCGTATGAGAAGGCCTCAAGGTACTACGAGGTCGCGAGATTTCCGGTGATTAATCATCCGGCTAAACAGGCTGCCTATCGCAAGTGCATCGAGAATTTCCGCAAGGCGATCCGGTCATGGGATCCTCCACTTGAGATTGTTGAGATCCCGTTTGAAGGCAAGAAGATCGTCGGCCATCTGCGGAAGCCGAAGGGAGTGACGCGACCTCCAGTTGTGATCCGAACCGGCGGCGTGGATGGCTATAAGGAAGGTCGCAATTTGAACGAGTCGCTGGCCATTGGCGCGGCGGGGTTTGAAGTCGACATGCCAGGAGCCGGCGAATGCCCCATTTTCAATAAGCCCGATTCGGAGAAGGTGTACGTTGCCATCATCGATTACCTGACGACGCGTCAGGATCTGGACGGGCGGAGGATCGGATTTGTTGGAGGAAGCTACGGCGGATACTACGGGGCCAAGATGGCTTACGTTGAGCCGAAGCGGCTGAGGGCTTGCGTGGAATTTGGTGGACCGATTCACTACACCTGGCAGGAGGACTGGCTGCGGTATCTGTTGACCGACGAGAAGGAATATTTCTGGCCCTTCCCCGATTCAATGATCTATGCAAACGGCCTGAAGGATTTCGACGAACTCGTGCGGACAGCTCCGGCCATGTCTCTAAAAGAGCAAGGCTGGCTGAGCAAGCCGAATGCGCCGATGCTGTGCGTCAACGGCGACAAGGATCCATGGATTTCGCCTCAAGAGATCCCACTGCTGCTATCCACGGGCGAGCCGAAGATGGCTCGGATAATGGCCGGCGCAAAACACATGGGTCGCGGAAGCCAAGAGAGAGGGGCCGTTGGAGAAATGGTTAATGCGTGGCTGAAGGAGAAGCTCGCCTAGGCCTTCCCTCATCGAGACGATCTTGGAAGATGAGAATTTCCCGGTCAGGCTGATCCGAAACTGAATTGGGAGGCGAGGTAAATTCGCTCGAGCAAACGGTTTGCGGTTCCCCCAATCCACGATAAACGGGATGGTCGCAGGCTGGCTTTTCGCGGCCCAACACATTGAGAATTGGACTTTTGCAATCACCGCAATCATCGGATTGCTTCCTTTGACTATTTCTACTTTGACACATAGATTGGCGTCCGATTCATCCTTTCACACGACGTTAATGGTAGGTTCGGAACCAAACCATGAGAGGCCAAACTCACCTTCATGCATTGGCTGTAATCGTTCTACTCGGCGCATTGCTCTGTAGCGATGTGGGCTACGCGCAAGAATCGCTTGACCATCCTCGGCTGCCTTCCCCACCTGTATCCGCCGAGCAGGGAACGACAGCGAACAAAGGAGCGTATTGCTTCGAACCCCCGCCGCTGGTGCGCCTGCAGGATTACGACGGGCCTCTGAAGAAGACCGTTGGGCTGTTCGGCCGCCAATTAGAACGCAAATCTGTTCGTCCGCCGCATTACAAGTCCAGCCTCATGCTGTGCTCTCTCGATTTAAAAGATAAGGTTCTCCTGTTCGTGCGCGATTCATTTGATCCTGTGACGTTCATCGCCTCCGCTTTCAACGCGGGACTCGACCAAGCAGAAAACCGGGACCCCAGCTTCGGGCAGGGCGGGACAGGCTATAGCAAGCGCTTTGGCGCTAGCTTCGCCGATCAAGCGTCCATCAAGTTCTTCAAGGACTTCGCATACCCCTCGATCTTCTCAGAGGACCCGCGTTATTACCGTCTCGGCGAAGGTAGCCGTGGAAGGCGTTTTATTCATGCAGTAGATCACGCCTTTGTAGCTCACCGCGACACCGGCGCCCGCATGTTCAATTTTTCCGAATGGCTGGGGACGGCAAGTTTCGTCACGCTGAGCAATGTCTATCACCCAGATAACCAACGCGGCTTCGCTCCCGCATCACGACAGGTCGGCTACAACATCGTCCAAGACATGGGGTTCGATGTACTTCGCGAGTTTTGGCCAGAGATCGCCCGCAAATTCAGGCTGCCCTTCCGGGCTGAGCCTTTGCCAGATGCTCTCGAGTCGTATCCTGACATCCAGTAAAACGAGGTCGATTCGCCTGGCTCCCGATAAAGGCACTATCGGAATGTGGCTTTCGCAGCCCGGGCCAACTTCCGAGAAGCCGAGTTAACAGGACTTGGCTTGCTAAGTTCCATTCTTCGACGGGTTTCGGCTTATTTCGCGGCTCAACGCCTACCGAGGAGCACCCTCATGAATGACGCAAAGTATATTGGGCTCGACGGCAGCCCCGCCGCCAAGGAAGCTACTGCTTAAAAACCAAAGGAGGCCCGCTGACTCGTTTCCCGTGGAGGTCGACAGACACCTCGACGCGGTCGGAGATCCTGATAAAGGGAATGCCGCTATTCATCCCGTAGTCCTTGCGGTCGAAGGCCATGGTGCCCTGAATCGTTCCTGAGCCTGTCCCTTTGCCGGAAACCGTTAACGTCAGCGACTCGGTTCTAGTCACTCCGCGTATCGTAAAGTCGCCGTCCACCTCAAAGGTGTCGGGACCGGTCTGTACAATCTTCTTTGACAGAAACGTGATCAAGGGATTCTGCTTGACGTCGAAGAAGTCTTTGCCCTTGAGCTTGCCGTCCTTCATCCCGCTTCCGGTATTCACACTGTCTGCCTGAATCTTGACGTCCAAAACACCTGTCGTGACATCTGGAGACGCGAATGTCAGTGTGGCATCCCACTTGTCGAAAGTACCTTCTAGAGCCACCGACGCCTTCACGTGGAAGCGAATCGAGCTGTCTTCCGGTGTGATTACGAAAACAGGAGTCTGTGCTCGACTTACTGACGGAAACACAGCGGCCGCTAAGAGACAGAAGACCGTTAAGCGCATGAATTGCCCCCCCAAAGATGAAGATGACGACAAACCTTACGAATCTGGTGAGATTGTCATCACAGAGGAATTGCGGCCAACTGTCAAAGTTTACAGACCACTGCGCTCGGGCATGAACGATGGAGGCAGACAATTATGGAAGCAGCGGCGGTGAAGCCGAAGGCATCTTCAACTCGCCCTCGCTTACTTGAAACTCTGAGTTGACGGCGTCCGTCTGAAAGGATGAGCCGCATTTCGAGCTCGAACTTGCTTCAGGCGGACAAGGCCCTCATCCACAGGTAGTCGGTTGAAGCCGCTAGGTTGTCCCGGAGTTTTTATTTCATTTACCTATAGGAGGCTTGAAGAAATGCGTCTTGATACAAGGCACGTCCTTGCTAGCTTAGCAGTTCTTATCCTGGTGATGCCGGTCTGGGCACGTACCTACAGACCAGAGTGGACCGTAAGTACACCTGTCACGATTGGAGGTACGCAAGTGAAGCCGGGAAACTATCAGTTGAATGCGGATGACACCAAGCAGGAACTCACGGTTCTGCAAAACGGCAAAGTCCTCGCGAACATCCCTGGGCACTGGGTCAAACTTCCCAAAAAGGCTGCCAATACGACCATTGACACTGACGGCGATAAGGTCAGTCAAGTGCAGTTTGGCGGAAGCGACCAAGCGTTTCAGCCACAATAAACGAAATCTCACACGACAGTGCATGCGGAGCGGCGAGCGGTTTCTTGGATTCTCGTTCGTCGCTCTTGCAGCTATTCGCCTTCGTTGAACACCGCGTTCGCATTGCGAAAGTCTGATTCGTGTCCCATAGCCGCCCGGATTTGTAAGAGCTCTTGAGTTTCCACAGTTGCCAGAGTAAGGCTCTGTTCGCAGCTTGTGGCATTACTGAGGGAGAAGCCGACAGACAAAGAGGTGGAGATGTCCGAGGCAGGACGGCTGTTCTCACCCGGCACTGTCCAGCCATGTTTCCAGAATTGCTTGGTCATTCGGCTGAATCTGCGTAAAGGCGATGCCCATCCCTTTTGGCGTCACATTGGCAGTCACGTTTCCGACGGCTACAAACTCTGCTCCCGAATGGATAATCCGCACGCGCACTCGCGTCCCCTCTGGGTAGGGAGTGGTCGTCGTAACGAAACAACCCGACAAGCTTAGGTCGCGAGTAAGTGAAACCAGTGCGTCTGGTTCGTCCAGATCGATAACTTCAGCGATTGCTCCAAAGTTATAACGCGTAGCGCTGCGAGGTTCCTGCATCTATTGCCATCCTTAAAAGGCGGAAGACGGTTGAACGTCTCCAAACAAGGAAGCAGAAAGAGCGAAGATTCAACGGGGACAGGGGGGCGCTTCTTCCTCGCCACTGTTTCTTCGCTGAAATGAGCCGCGGCGGCGACGGATTGATTGTCACAAGAGACCGAGAGAGGCGAGCAAAGCTAGTGTCACTATCGCCGTAAACACTTCGCAGAAAAGGCAAAAGTAGTTTCGTTTTCTCTGTGCGGCAGCTTTATCCATGGGGCGATAACTTGTAAAAGGGGCTGGGACAGAATATGTTCGTTCTTGCGCAGCCACCTTGTACGGGGATTAATAATTCAGGTCAAGTCAGCACAATTCCTACAAAGAATTTTCCGAAGGGCGCTCGGCTGAGGTCCCTGTATTCTTAGTGCGAATCCCATGGATCGCAAAGACCGCAGCTCGAGCGTCCGTGGCAGACCGGCGATATGGTGCTAGACTGTTCTTATGGGTTATCCGTGCGGCAGGCTGCGCTGCTGAATTGAGAAGGAAGCTCTATTTCACCGCACGTTCATTCAAGACGCTTTGCGTAACTCCTGACAGTATCGATGCCCTTGTAAGACTTCTATGCGAACCCGAACTAACCGTTCGGATCGGGCCGAGGCGCGATCCTCTTTCAAGCTTTCCAATTGGTTGCTGAAGAGCTTAAACGGCTCGAAAATTGGCTTGGCCATTTATGACCAAGGCTTCCATTACGTCGCCGTAAATTCTGCTATCGCCAAAATGAACGGTGTGCCTCCCGACGACCACTTGGGACAAACAGCTCCCGAGGTGATTGGGCGGACGGCGAAAATTATAGAGGCCCGGATTGATCGAGTGTTCCTGACCGGCCAGCCGGTTTATCAGCATGAATTCTCCGCGAAGCTGCCCATGAGAACTGACATCGGGTATTGGATTCAGGATTACTTTCCCATAGGCGATGAACGCGACCGAGTAAGCCATGTCGGTATCTTCGTTATAGAAGTGACCCAACAACGAAGACTCGAACGGCTACTCCGCCACTTACGTACATCGATCACCTCTGGTGACACGATTGACAGTAGAGAAGAACTGCTGGCGCTTATCCATGCGGCCCAGCCGAAGGGCACGCATGTCTGGCGCGAGCTGCCTCTAGAAGCCAATTTCGACTCGCCGTCCAGAATAGAGTTCCCGGCGGACATCTTGTCCTCCCGTGAACTTGAAGTTCTCAGTCTTCTGGCACAGGGTAGGTCCAACAAAGAAGTGGCCTCGGCCTTAGCAATAAGCCAAAAAACGGTAGCGACTTACAGATCGAGAGTTAAGCGCAAACTAGGCCTAAAATCGCTCGTGGAGCTGGTGCATTACGCTATTCGACACGGAATCGTGAAACCATAGGGTCCTCGACAGACCACCAATCGCCTAGCGACTTCGTCGGCAGAAAAGCCGCGCTCAGTCCGGTCAACGCGGGCCGAGCGCGGACATTTGAATTCCACCCGCTACTGTGCAACCGTGATCACGCCGAATAAGCCGTGGGCATAGTTGCTCGGACCCGCCGTAAAGAACAGTTGGTTGGTTGCGCCATTCGCGCCGGCGCCCTGGCCGAACTGCACCGCCCAAATACCGTCAATTTCGATGGGCTGATTCTTCTCATCTCGAAGCGGGCCCAGGAAAGCGCCGCTCGTGGGATCGAACGCATTGATCCGGCCACGGGAGATGTTGTTGCTGATCAGGATCGCGTTGCTCATTGGGCCGAAATTATCTGGAGCTAGCGCGATGCCCCAGGGCGAATGAAGGGGGCCGTGTACGGCAAAGTGTTTCACCAAAGTACCGTCGGTAGCAAACACGTCCACGAACCCGCCCTGCGCTTTATTGAGAGCGGTGTAGGTCACCCACACTTGACCATTAATAGTCTGAATGCCATACGGAGCGAAATCTTTCGGAATCCCCGGGTCGCTAAAAGACTTCACAAGTGTAAATGTGCTGTCGAACATGTCGACTCTGCGATTTGTCCCGTCATCGGCAGCGTAGAGGAAATTGTGGCCTCCGCTACTGGCAAAGGCCAACCCCGTGTAAGTAGCGCCGGCGCCCGACCTGGGCACAGCGATGGTGGCCGTATTGCCGCCGGGACCGACGTTTGGATTCCACCCGCTGATCGTGCCGTCTAACGTGGCGAAGATGAAAATGGCTCTGCCCGATTTATGAGTGACAGGATCTGTAATCGTAAAATCAGTGCTGGTGCTGGGCGCTTCGTTGGCGACGATTCCAGTCGGGGTGCCTTGTCCGCCGGCTGCTCCTGGAATCGTAACCACGAGGCCCAGCTTCGTCGCGGTCGGACCTTGAAGCGGGTTGGATACCGAGTAGAGCGTTGATTTCCCAGTGCCGTTGTCGCTAACCCAGAAGGGACTGGTCGCTGTTGAAACCAGGCCCCAGCCATTAATCAAATCCAGGTCAGCGGGGTTTTGTGTAGTGCCTGTGTCGGAAACCAGATCGGTCCGCAGGTATTGTGCGAAGCTTAGAGATGGAAACAGAAAAATCGCCAAGGCAAGGGGCGCAAAGGGCTTCAAGAACTTCAACACTGATCTCATTCTTTCTTCCTCCATTAAAGAATTAATGCTGACAACCCAATCAAGGTAGCGTCATCCCTCCGGGAGCTTGTCACGATAAAGTCAAATAGATGGCAAATCGGTGCCTTTCATTGGTTGCGCCGGCGTCCTGCTCCTACGTGGAGGCTACGGTTTGAGATGAGGGATCACCTGCATTTTGAGCTTGGAAAGAGCGGCTGAGACACGATCACGACTTCATCTCGACTCGATGAGTGTTTGCAGCACGGCTTGCAGCCCGACTTTTCCCTTTCGAGAGCCAGCCTCACCGCCCTCGAACTCGATCCAGCCTTCGTTGAAGCCATCAAGCATCTTGATGCGGGGTATGGGGTTCTTCATGCCCTGCGATCTGAATAGCGACTCCCAAGTCTCGCGCGGTATCGGTTCCATTCTCACAGGGCGGCCAAGCAGGTCAGCGAAGGTGGTTGCGATCTCGCGAGGAGTCACACGATGCAGCCCCTCCAACTCGACGACTCTACGTCCGTTCCAGGTTTCCTGGAGCAGCTCGGCAGCTACACGCGCAACGTCGGCTGTGGCAACCATCGGTACCGGCTTATCGATAGGCTGCAGGAAGCTCGAGATTACGCCGTCATTGATCGCCGGAGCGACATCCCAGCTACAGTTCTCCATGAACCATCCTGGCCGCAGAAAAGTAATCGGCATCGACAACTCTCCAAGCACCTGCTCGATAATGGTGTGCTGCGTAAGCAGGTTCGATTGAGTCGCCTGTCCGCCGATGGTGGACAAATATACGACTCTGCCCGGACGCGCTGCCTCGATCGCTGATTTCAAGGTGGCGGCCGTCGCCCGCGCCTCGTGAAAGTCCGGCGACGGATCGAAGTTCGGGGGAACGAGCACGAACACACTTTCGGCCGCTGCGAATGCCGACGTGAGCGCCCCAGCATCATTGATATCCGCACGCACGAGGTCGCAGCCAAGCTGTGCCCAGGGTTCGCCTTTACGGACGTCGCGCACTACAGCTCGGACTGGTTGGTTACCGGCCAGAAGGTTGCGCGCGACCTCTCCACCAACTTTGCCGGTGATTCCGGTAATAGCAAACATTGGATTGTTTTCTCCTTGACCGTCGCTGCCTATCGATAAGACTAAAATCGCAGTCAAAGAACAGGCCACCATCCGAACCAGCCAAGAACGACATGACACTTAAAATCAAAACGCTGGTGTCACCCGTGTTTCTCGCTTCGTTCCCGCGACGGTTTCGGGACAGCACTCTTTTGAGTCACGAGAGTCCCTCCGGTATGAGCCTTGCCTTTGCTACGCGACGGCCCGCTTTCGTTCTACTGCGTGATTTAGACTTCGGTTTTCGACCTTGGCCTTTACAGTTCTCCCAGTTAGTTACGCAAGTCCGCGAGCCCCGCAGGAGTCGACATTATTTTGGCTTAAAAGGCCACCCGGTTGGTCATCTTGTCAGGAAATATCAAAGCGCCGGCTCAGAGGGCTGCACGTAGAAGCGTGCAACGCCGGTTTCACCGCAGCCGTCTATCACAGCACAGTACGAGGAGCGACTATGGATTCGAGGCAAGGGATATCTCTCCCATTGTGCAGTTTTGTTATAAGCATCGTGATGGCTGCGAGCTTTTGCACCGAGTCTGCCGTTGGCTCCGCACCTGCCCCGCAAACGCAGCAGCCCGGGGGACAGAACGCGGCCACGAAGCAGGTTGTTGGCGCCGTGAAAAGCGTTCGAGGCAATACTCTTACGCTGACACCCGATACGGGACCGGACGTCGATGTGAACGTACAAGACTCGGTCCGCATCGTGCGTGTCGCTCCAGGGCAAACCGACCTCAAGAATGCGACGGCGATCCAATTGCCGGAAATCCAAGTAGGCGACCGTATTTTGGTGCGTGGGACACCGTCGAGCGATGGCCAGTCCCTGGTGGCCTCGAGCGTCATTGCCATGAAGCGCTCCGACGTGGAGGCAAAGCAACAACACGATCGCGAGGACTGGCAAAAGCGCGGCATCGGCGGACTCGTAGGCGCCACGGACCCAGGCGCCGGAACGATAACGATTTCGGCGGCGGCCGCAGGGGGAACCAAAACCATCGCCATTCACACCACGAGGGAGACGATCATCCGCCG
>Ga0206953_1100_pt1 | contig 16532 bp, 4 predicted proteins | sample Alteio_BWOrgHeat_36_FD_152977 | JGI IMG/M metagenome (GOLD analysis project Ga0206953, IMG submission 152977) | Enriched cells from forest soil in Barre Woods Harvard Forest LTER site, Petersham, Massachusetts, United States -... | ecosystem: Environmental > Terrestrial > Soil > Temperate forest > O...
CATTCAGATCATATTTGTAACCGGCAGAAAGAAAATAATGCGTTGCCAGTGTGCTGATTGTTGATGTTGTGTAATCGAAGAATTTTAATTTGCTCTGGTAGATCTGAGGCACAGAAATTCCAACATAAAATTTATCTGTATGCAACAATGCACCAAAACCAATATCAGGAACAATAACAGATTGCATGCCATTACTCAGTGCCAAATCGCCGTCGTCGTGCAATGTTATTTTTGTACCGTCCACCGTAAACTGTTGCAAGCCGCCTGAAAGACCAAATGACAATTTCATTTTTTCAGTCAGCTTGGCATGGTAAGCATAGCTCAACGAAAAACCTATTCTGCGGGTAGGGCCCGTTACATCTGAGAAAATGTAACCTCCATAACCCATGTTTTTTGTTTTATACGGACCATTTGCACTCAGGATATACGTTCTTGGCGCATCAGTAATACCCACCCACTGGTAACGGTTATTTGACTTCACTTCAAAATCATCCTTTGTTCCGCTTAAAGCTGGATTGAGTACATAATCATTGATCATATAATTGGTATACTGTGGCAATTGCTGAGCCTTTGCAAAGGCTGCAAAACCAAGTACTGCAACGAATAAACAGATCAACTTTTTCATTTACCTATTGTTTTTATAAAACAATTAACGCATGATCGTAATCGGTCCGGTATATGCATCCGGGAACGAAGGATCATTTAACTTGATCGCATAATAATATGTTCCCACAGGCAGATCAGCACCTTTGTATTTTCCATCCCATGGTGTTGTGTATCCGGTTGACGTGAATAATAATTCACCCCAGCGGTTATAAACCTCAACCACGCATTTAGGGAACTTAATAATATTATCAATGATCCAGGTGTCATTTTTACCATCACCATTCGGAGTAATACCATTGTTGAATTTAATTTCCGGTTCAACAACTACACGAACGGTATCACTTCCCACACAGCCATTTCCGTCTTTCACCATTACAGTATAAACTGTTGTTGTGAATGGCGATGCTGTAGGATTAGCTGACGTACTATCGGAAAGCGACGATCCCGGTGTCCACAGGTAGGTAACTCCCGAACCCGTTGATGTCGGATTTCCACCGATCACAGTAGACTGAAGAGAGAATATAGTTTGTGAACTTCCGGCATCCACAACCGGCAATGCATTTGCAGTGACAACAACCGTGTCCGTATCCATACACACGCCATTTATGGCAACGAGCATGTAATCTGTAATTCCTGCAGGCGGAGTTACCGTTGAAGTTGCAGTACTTCCCACAACGGTTAATGAAGGCAATTGCAGCCACTGATATGTCACTGCAGAAACACTGCCTGCCCCATTGAGGTTAAATGTTGTACCCTGACAGAAAGAAGTATCATTACCCGCCATTGCGATAACAGTTGTAACTGCTCCCACTATTGCCGTATCCAGCTTTGTACAACCTTTTGCGTCTGTTACTGTAACAGGATATGTTCCTGCTGTAAGTGTAGTCAGGTTCTGACCGTTTGAAGTAAATCCGGCAGGACCAGTCCAGCTATATGTATACGTGCCTGTTCCACCGGTTACAGTAATTGTTACTGAACCATCTTTGGTATTGCTGCAGAGTGCACTGACAGGAGTTTTCGTAATTGTGATTGGCAGAGGAGAACCAACAGTGTTTACCTGTGATGTTGTACATCCGTTCACATCAGTAACAGTGACTGTATAAATATTTGCGCATAAATTCTTATCGGTAGCCAATACGGTACCATTATTCCAGGTATAATTGTAAGGCAAGGTTCCGCCGGCGGCCAGTGAATTAATGGATCCGTCACAGGTACCGAAACAACTTACAGGGTGAACAATAGCGCTGCTCAATACAACAGGCATAGGTTGTGTAATTGTTATGGAAGATGAAATGACACATCCAGCAGCATCAGTTACCTCCAGGAAGTATGATCCGACACAGAGTGCTGTTGCAGTAGCAGTAAGTGAAGGAGGTGTATTGTTCCAGGAATAAGTTAATGACCCGGTTCCTCCGCCTGCAGTTGCAATTGCTTGTCCATCGCATTTACCTGCGCAGGTGACATTTGTAGCAATTATATTATTGATGACTGGAGAAGTTGTATTGTTAATTGGAATAACTGTTGACTGAGCGCAACCTGCAGCATCTGTAATTGTTACCGTATAAAGTCCTGCGCCCAGTGAATTAACTGCAGAAGAAGTTCCCAGCGCACCGCTCCAGCTATATGTATATGTACCAGTTCCACCTGAAGGATTTAATGTCACAGAACCATCATTTACACCGCAACCGCTTGGAGGTGTAATTACATCGTTTGGAGCAAAAGCGGGCGGCTGTGTTATGGTCACTGAATCGGTTAAGGTACAGCCCATCGAATCTGTGATTTCAACAAATAATGAACCTGCACAAAGATTTGTTAAGCTGGAAGTTGTTTGCGAACCGGTGAGCCACAGATACGTATATGGCAATGTTCCGCCAACAGGGCTCAGCGTAGCTGTTCCATTGCATTGTCCGTTACAAGTAATATTCGTTACCACTTTTCCGGATGAAGTTGGAGCTCCTGCATTACTGATCGGAATTGCAAAACTAGATTTACAGCCATTGGCATCTGAAACATCAACCGAATATAGGCCTGCGCATAGTGCAGTATCTGCAGCACCTGTTACGGCATTACTCCACAAGTAATTGTACGGAAGTGTTCCACCTGTAATAGCTACAGAAGCTAAACCATTGCACTGGCCACAGGTTGCATTTGTTATAGTTGGTGTGGCAACGAACGGTGCTGCCATTGGCGTAATCACAATCGTCTGAGAAGCAGAACATCCGTTCACATCTGTTACAGTTATAGTATATGTTCCTGAACACAATGAACCAATTGTTGTTGCTGTTGCTCCTGTACTCCATGCATATGAATAAGGTAATGTTCCACCCAGTGGCAATGCCGTAGCTGCTCCGTTACATGCAGCATTGCAGGTTACCTGTTGTGTTGCTGGAGCAGTTAATGATAGAACCAGAGGTTCTGTAATTGTTACCGTGCTTATTGAAACGCAGCCTGCGGCATCTGTAACCGTGCAGGTATATGTTGCTGCACAAAGTGAAGATATGGTGGCTCCGACCGCTGTTGTACTCCAGCTATATGTATAAGGCAATACGCCACCCGTTACACTTACGTTTGCTGTACCATTACAGGATCCTGCGCAATCACCATTAATTCCGCTCATAGTTAAAACAGGAGCGTTTACGTTACTCAACGGAACACTTAGTGTTTGCGTGCAACCAGAGTTATCCGTAATTGTTACGTTATATGTTCCTGCACCTAATGCAGAGATCGTTGCCGTTACATCTGTAGTACTCCAGGTATATGTGTACGCCCCTACCGCTCCGCCTGTTGGTGCTAAAACAATTTGTCCGTTGGACGAACCACAGGAAGGATCCGTTATAACCTGGTTAGGCATAATCTGTGTCGGTGAACCAATGTTGACTGAATCTGTACGTAAACAACCGTTTGCATCTGTAACCTGGATCAGGTGTAAGCCTGCTGATAAACCGCTCAGGCCTGGATTTGTCTGGCCGGTAGTCCAGGAATAAGTATATGCCGGTGTTCCTCCTGCTCCCGTAACAGTTGCAGTTCCATCACTCTTGCCAAAGCAGGAAACATCTGTTTCAGCTATGGTTGATTTTGTCGGGCCGTTTGTATTATTCAATGGAATCACAAATGAATTCACACATCCATTCGCATCATCAATGTTCAATGTATATACACCCGCGCATGCATTGGTTATTGTAGCAGAAGTTGAACCTGTTCCCCATACGTAGGTATACGCGCCTGTTCCGCCTGCAGGTGTTACGCCAATCTGACCATTGCACACGCCGCATGTTGCAGTTGTAATCGCAGAGGTAATTGTAATGGCTGCTGGATCTACTATGGTTATAGCCTGTGTGATGTTACAACCTGCAAAATCAACGATGCTTACGGTATATGTATTAGCACACAATGCAGAAGAGGATGATACAACTGCCCCATTACTCCAGTTATAGGTATAAGGAATGTTTCCGCCCGACATAGTTATGTCAGCAGTACCGGTACACACGCCATTACATAAAGGATTGGTCTGGCTTACGGTTGCCAAGAGTACCTGCGTTACACCAACCGTAATTACAGTTGTTGAAGAGCATAAGCTGGCATCTGAAATTGTTAATGTGTACGAAGCGGCACATAAGGAAGTTAAGGTTGCACCGGTAGATCCGTTACTCCACGCGTAGGTGAGCGCGCCTGTTCCGCCTGTCGGCGCGATGGTAATGCTTCCGTCACATTTGCCGCTGCAGGAAACATTTCCAACTGTTGCATTATACACAAATGGTGGCGGTTCTGTAATGACAACCGGCACATTCGTAATACAGCCATTGGCATCCGTAACGGCCAGCGTATAATTACCAGCACACATGCCGGTTCTTGCGTTAGAGTTATTTGCTATATCAGTCCAGGAATAAGTATATGGAAGAATTCCACCGGTCATGGTTACTGTAGCCGTACCATCACAGCCTGCGTTACAGGTTGCATTTGTAGCAACATTAGATTGCACTACCGGACCACTGGTATTATTAACTGCCAGAACAAATGTGCTGGAACAGCCCGCTACATCCGTTACCGTTAATGAATAGTTTGCTGCACAGAGCATGCTGTCTTTTGCAGCAGCCTCACCATTACTCCATGTATAGGTATATCCACCTGATCCACCGGATGGAACAGCTACGATTGAACCGTCGCACACACCGCAGGTAGCAGGAGTAATAGCAGAAATAACAGTAATTGGTACAGGAGGAGTGAGCGTTGTGCTGCTGGTTGCCGTACAACCATTAGCGTCAGTAACTGTTACTGTATATGATCCGGCAGGTAATGAACCAACACCTGGAGTAGTTGAAACGGAAGGATCATTCCAGATATACGTATAGGGCGTTGTTCCGCCTGAAGGGCTTGAAGTTACAGAACCGCTTGTCGCACTTAAACAATTAGGATTCACGCCAGAAACATTTGCCAATAAAATCGCAGGTTCTGTAATAGTAACATTAACCGTATTTGTGCAACCATTTACATCCGTTGCAGTGCAAACATATAAGCCAGGGCATAATCCATTTATAGTCTGACCGGTTGCGGTGTTGCTCCAGGAATAATTAAACACCCCTGTTCCACCCGATGCAGTTGCATTAGCTGTTCCATCGCAGTTTCCGTTGCAGGTTACGTTGGTAAAGCCACTGGTAAATGTAATAGGTGTTGGCTGATTAACCGTTGTATTTCCTGTGAAGGTACAACCGTTGGCATCTGTAACTGTTATGGCATATGTACCGGCAGTGAGGCTGTTCATTGAAGATGCCGTTGTTCCGGGAACCCAGGTATAGGCGTATAAAGGCGTTCCTCCGCTTGCAGCAGTAGATACCGTTCCGTCCGAACCTCCGTTACAGGAAACATCTGTTTCACTCAGGATCACGGACAATGCTGTTGCAGGTTCTGTAATGGTTGTAGTGGAAGTTGAAGTACAGCCATTGGCGTCCGTCACAGTCACGGTATACGGACCGGCACATAGGTTCACATCATTTCCCAAAATGGCTCCATCACTCCATGAATAAGTGTATGGCAAGGTTCCGCCTGCAGCAGATGCAAAAGCTCCGCCGTTACACGACCCTTTACAAGTAACATCGGCAGATAAGATACTCGCTACAAGAACAGCCGGTTCAGTTATCGTAATTGTATTTATTGAATCACAACCGTTCGCATCTGTTATTGTAAATGTATAAGGGCCAGGACCTAAATTTGTAATGGTTGAAGTTGTTTGTGTATTGCTCCATGAATAAGTATAAGGTGCAGTTCCACCGTTCGGACTGAGTATAATCGCACCATCGGCTGCACCTCCGCAGGTTACATCAGAACTAATTGCATTCGGGTTGATCAGACTTGGGCGCTTGATCAGGAATGTATCTATAGTTATGCAACCCGGATTATCCGTTACTGAAACAGTATAAATGCCAATACATAGTCCTGAAATAGTCAGGTTTGTTCCACCATTACTCCACAGGTAAGTGAAAGGTGCATTTCCTGTCACTGAAATATGTGCAGCACCATCGCATGTTGCATAACAACTGGTGTTCGTAGTCGTTTTGGTAAGCACCGGACCGTTGGTATTGCTCATGTTATAGGTAAACGTCTGCTGACAAGCTCCTCCGGAGGATAAAGAAAGCGTATACGTACCGGTACATAAAGCTGAAAGGTTCTGACTTGAAGAAGTGAAACCGGCAGGACCAGCCCACGTATATGTGTATACTCCACTTCCGCCCGTTGGCGCTACATGGATTACTCCATCGCATGCACCACAGGTAGCGTTCGTCTGACTTGCATTATCCGCAAGACCTGCAGGCTGTGTAACAGTGACAGTAGATGCTACAGTACATCCGTTTGCATCTTTTACAGTCACCGTATAAGATCCTGCACATAAAGCCCCAAGCGTTGGAAGTGTTATGGAGCCCGGCATCCAGTTATAGGTATAAGCTCCGGTACCTCCTGTTGGGGCTGCAGTTGCAGTACCATCGCAGAGACCGTTACACGTCACATTTGTGTTTGTTGCATTAGCCAGCAGGACAGCCGGATCAATAAACGAAGCTGTTGCTGTATTGGAACAACCACCCGCATCCGTAACCGTTACCGTATAAATTCCTGCACATAAATTAATGTCATTTTTTGTGATTGGACCATTGCTCCAGGCATAAGTGTATGGAAGGACTCCGCCAACTACGTTTGCTGTAGCAACTCCATCACATGCACCGGTGCAGGTGAGCAGCGTTGCAGAAGTGGTTACGGTAATCGATACAACAGGGGTAATAACTGCTGCGCCCGTTGCTGTACAGCCTTTAGTATCAGTAACCGTTACAGTATAATTCCCAACACATAATGCAGTTGCGGGGTTTACGGCCTGATGACCCGAATCATTCCAGGTAAAAGTATACGCTCCTGCATTTCCGCCAGCCGGAGTAACCGTAGCGCTGCCATTACATAAGTTACAACTTGAAGTACTGGAGGTTATTGCCGCATTTAAAGGAGTAGGTTGATTCACCGTCACCGCGATTGAATTCGTACATCCGTTTGCATCCGTTACGGTTAAGCTGTAAGTACCCTGGCATAGCGGACTGGCAACAGGCGTTACAGCTGTAGTACTCCATGCATAGGTGTAAGCCGGTGTTCCGCCCGCTACAGTTGGTGCAGCAGAACCATCGCATCCCCCGTTACAGGTTGCATCGGTTACGTTTGTTGCCGTAAATGTAATGGCAACAGGAGCATTAATTGTAGCTGTTGAGGTAGCAGTACATGCATTCGCATCCGTTACGGTTAAGGTATATGTTCCGGTACATAAAGCTCCCACATTCTGAGTAGTTGGGAAGTTTGACCAGTTGTAGGTATACAAAGGAGTTCCGCCGGCAGGTGAGCTGGTGATGGAGCCGTTACAAAGTCCTGAACAGCTGGCATCTGTTGGTGTTAATGAAACGGTAAGTAATGGCGGTGAAACAATTGTTGCTGTTGATGTAGCTGAACATCCGTTTGCATCGGTTACTGTTACCGTATACGGTCCTGCGCATAACCCGGATTGGAGCACACCGGTTCCCAGGTTACTCCAGGTATAGGTAAATGGAGCTGTTCCTCCTGAAGGCGATGCTGTTATTGTTCCGTTACAGCCCCCGTTACAGGAAGTTGGCGTGGGTGTTGCTGTAACTGTAATAGCATTGGGTTCTGTCACAGTGGCGTTGGTTGTTGCGGTACAACCGCTTGCATCTGTTACGGTAACTGTATATCCGTTAGCACATAAACCGGATATTGTTGCAATGGTTTTTCCGTTCGACCATAGGTATGTATATGGCGAAGTGCCACCTACTGTAAACGTATTTACTGACCCATCACAGACCCCGTTGCAGCTTGCATTGCTGTGTCCCGACAAAATAGTTAAGGTAGCCGGTTGATTTACAACCACCACCTGGCTCGCTGTACAGCCATTGGCATCGGTAACGCTTACAGTATAACTTCCCTGGCAGACATTGATCTGACCGGGTGTTACCGGGCCATTTGACCATAAATAGGTATATGGAGTTGTGCCGCCTGTAGGTGCCGATGAAACCGTGCCGTTGCATACGCCATTACAGCTCAGATCTGTTTCCGTAGCATTTGCCACGAGCAGGTTCGGCTGCGTGATCACAACTGTTCCCGTGATCGTACAAGCTTTGCTGTCTGTTACCGTAACGGAATACGTATTCGGACACAATAAACCTACGGTTGCGCTGGTGGCACCGCTTGGAGCCCATGCATAGGTATAAGGCGGGTTACCACCGGATGCATTGGCATTTACCGTTCCATCACATTTACTGAAACAGGAAATATTGGTTCCCGTTGGAGCCGTGGCCAGTAAAGGCGGTTGGGTTATATTGGCTGTTGCTGTTGTGGTACAGGAATTGGCATCTGTGACAGTTACCGTATAGCCTGCAGCGCAAATTGGACCTAAAGATGCAGAAGTTTGCGCACCGGACCATAAATATGTATATGTAGGCGTACCGCCGCTTACAGACAAACCAACCGTGCCATCGCATGCTCCGAAACAGGAGACGTTGGTTGTGCCTATTACGGCTGTGGTAGCAGAAAGACCAGAAGCAGGTTGGGTAATAGCGGGTGTAAAGAGAACAGTACAACCGTTATTATCCGTGATAGTTAATGTATAATTCCCTGCACAAAGCGCAGATATTGTCGCTGAAGTAGCGCCTGTAGTCCAAATGTAGGTATAAGGTGGCGAACCGCCTGTAGGGCTCACACCCGCACTACCTGTGCATAAACCGAAGCAGTTGACATTTGTCTGGCTACTATTGGGAACTATTCCTGCAGGAGAAGTTAAAATCGTTGAGCTAGATGCCGTACAACCATTTGCATCTGTAACAGTGAGAGAATAGGTGCCTGCTACAAGTGATACTGCCGGATTGGAAGTTTGAGCAAGCGGATCTGACCATAAGTAAGATAACGCACCAGTTCCTCCTATAGTAAGCGCAAAAATATTACCGTCATTGGATGAATTGCAAGAAGGTGGAGTTGTGTTAAATGATATACCGATAGGCTGAAACACATGCGTCGTAATTGAATTAGTAGGCGTGTTCCCTGTCCCGACATCCTTTGCAAAAAGCCCATAGGTTTTCGATTCACAGACTGCGGTTAAAGTGTCGGTAGAAAAAGTTGAAATGTGTGTTGTGTTTCCTCCACCAGGCAATATCCACTTATACGTATAAGGCCCGACACCACCGCTAACTGTAGCGACCAATTTACTGTTGCAATCACCCGAGCACTTATTAATAATAATCTCGGTTATTGACACTGTTTCCGCCAATGGCTGCAGGGATTTAACAATTTTATATCCATATATTTCAGATTGAAAATTGTCAGAGGTTAGTTTACTTACAGTAAGAATGGATGATTGCTGAGCATCCAGCGTCAAATTCACCACTTCGTTAAGGATCCATTTATCATGCACAATAACAGTTGACTGACTTAGCTGCAATGAGCGGGCAGCGCTGCCTTTGGCAATAAAGGAACCTACATTTAACTGGTAGCCTTTGGTCAGGAAATTACCTTTGATAAAATTGATGGTTGAAGTTGGGGAAGTGGTCAGATCACTTGCCAATGTGAGGGTGCCGCCCTGAAGGTCAATATTAATAGTTGGGCTTAGCTCAACTCCTGCTGCATTTAATACGGAGAAACCCGGGGACTTTAAATTAAGATCACCGCTGTAATTAAAAGAAAGGTTTTTATCGAGTTTCATAGAACCGTAAACAGAAAGCGATGTTCCTGAAGTCCCTTCAATGGATACTCCTTTTGGAAGGTTCATGAATGTAAGGTCGGCGCATGCTGCAGCATTGTCAACTATTACGCTACCGGTACCTGCAAAAGAAGCGGAAGTAAAAAATACGTTATCTGCATATGTTGGAACCGAAGCATTCCCTGCCCCGCCATTACTTAAAGACCAGTGAGAAGCATCGCTCCAGGACCCTGTACCTCCTACCCAATACAGGTTTGCGGCAAAGCCGCCAAGTGATAAAAGCAGCAGTAAATTAAATATGAGTAGGATTCTTTTCAAATGCTATAAAATTAGTTCGAAGTTCTTTGTTCGAAGTTCGAAGTCATACTAATTAGTTTAAAACGGTTAAACCAATGTTGTTTTTTACGAAACTAAATGCAAATATGTTACAGATGTGAGGCTTATTTGAAGTGGCGCACAAATGTTTATTCACAAAGTAGTTAACAATTATGAAATATAAAGACTTCAAATATACGAATTTCTTGTTGGGTTTGGGTGCGGGGATGCCATCCTCACCCCGTCCCGCGAAAGGCGGGACACCCCTCTCCGGAAAAGGAGAGGGGAGCAGAAATCTAATACTGTTAGAGTTGAATGTGAACTCAGAATTAATTTTCTGCATCTAGGTATTTATACTGATGTATTTATCCGATTATACTGCTAATCTTGAATCGGAATTATTTCCACAAAACATTTATATACATAAAATGAAAACAAAAAAACAGCTAAAAAAAGTAATTGCACTTGCGATAGCATCTGCATTATGGAGCTCAGGTGCTTTTGCACAAACAACACAGGCTAATAACGTACGGCCCGCTACCACGGCCTACCTGGGATGGGACGGAACAGGCGTTAATTCCGGGTCGCTGGATATTATCAATAAATTCAACCAACCCATGAATTTTTACACTAATAACCTGGTAAGAGGAACTTTCACTGCTGGTGGAAATCTTGGAATTGGAACCACCGCGCCCAACCTGGTACTGGAAGTCCAAAGCGCAGGCGGCCCACTTAGAATAGGAAGAAATACCGGATCATTCCAACAGAATTATCTTGATTTTATTATTTCTTCGGCACCCGGGGGATCGGTTTCCCTGGCTGGTGGCAGCGTTAGCCTGCGTATGTCCAACACAAATGCAGCTGACATGGCCTTTATGACCAATCCAACAACCGCCAATATGGTGATTAAACAAAGCGGAAATATCGGGATTGGAACTTATGCGCCTGTTAATTTACTGGATGTTACAGGGTCAATGGCGGTTGGCTCTTATGCGGGTGTTAATACAGCTCCTACTAATGGTTTAATCGTAAGCGGAAATGTGGGAATTGGAACGACCAGCACCGCTTCAAAGCTGGATGTAGCGGGAGATGTGAATATTGGGAATACAAACGCATACAAAATAAATGGCAGCAATATTCTTTGGCATAACGGAAATAACAACGACCTTTTCGCGGGATACCAAGCAGGAAACTCAAGCATGACCGGCCATTACAATACTTTTTTGGGAAGCGGTACAGGAAATTCAAATACTTCGGGATACAACAATAGTGGAAGTGGATTTCAGGCACTTAATAGTAATACAACCGGAACGGATAATACGGCCAATGGATATGGATCTCTTACTTTCAACGGAAGCGGATCAGGAAATACAGCGACTGGATCAATAGCACTGTCAGGTAACAATACAGGTAACTATAACACCGCAATGGGAGCCGGAGCACTGTATTACAACCAGTCAGGAAGTAGTGCTACAGCAATTGGGTATTATGCCATGTATTATACGAATAATACCGCAACAGCCTTTACTAATGATAACGTCGCAGTAGGTTATCAAGCTTTAATGGGTTCTTCTGTTGCTTCCGCAAACACAGGAAATGACAATACAGCCATTGGCTATAATGTACTTAAAGCTAACACTACGGGTTCATCTAACACTGCTTTGGGAAGCTTTGCTCTTAGTTCCAATACTACTGGTGATGATAATATCGCGATTGGATATGGAGCATTAAATGCAAATACTACAGGTTTTTTTAATACCGCAATCGGATTTGCATCACTTAATGTTAATACCACTGGATCATACAACGCTGCCTTCGGCATCGGAACCCTTATTAATAATACTACTGGTCATCATAACACTGCATTAGGACCAGACGCAATGTCAGATAATACTACCGGAGCCGGTAATACGGCAATTGGCGATGGCGCACTTAATGTAAACACAACCGGTGGAGACAATACTGCTATTGGTGAAGGAGCTTTGAGTAGCAGCACTACGGCAAGTTTTAATACAGCTATTGGCGAAGACGCACTTAATGCAAATACTACCGGAACAGCCAATACTGCTATAGGCGCCTATTCAATGCTACTTAATACAACTGGAGGCAATAACACGGCAGTAGGTAATTATGCACTCAACACTAACACAACTGGGACACAAAATTCAGCAACTGGAGTTGGTGCACTTTATTCAAATTCCACGGGGAATAACAATTCGGCATTTGGAACTGACGCACTTAACGCTTCGACTGCAGACAATAATACGGCCATTGGAGTTGGGGCTGGCGTTGTCAACACAACTGGTACAGGCAATACATTTATTGGTACTCAAGCGGGCCAAAGCAACACAACAGGTTCTCACAACACCTTTGTCGGTTATCTGGCAAATGCAGATGCGGGCACTTACACAAATTCAACAGGCATAGGCTACCAAGCTCCTGTTAAAACAAGCGCTGCAGGTTATGCTGTAATTGGTAATGCTGCTGTTTCAAGTATAGGCGGTTATGTTGGCTGGACAACTTATGTTTCCGATGTGAGATGTAAAAAAGATGTGCAGGAAAACGTACCAGGTTTGGCTTTCATAAAAAAATTGCGTCCTGTAACTTACCATCTGGATATGGATCAGATTGCTACAATTAATAAAACTCCTGATAGTGTCCGCTTAAAAAATGAAGAGGCCGCAAAAGCCAAAATCCTATATAGTGGTTTTATCGCGCAGGAAGTGGAAAAAACAGCTCAGCAACTGAACTATGATTTCAGTGGAAATTACATTCCTCAGGATCCAAACGACCTGCATGGTTTAACTTATTCCGACTTTGTTATGCCTCTTGTAAAAGCAACACAAGAGCTAAGCGGAAAAGTTGATAGCTTAACGAGTCTTTTGGCAAAACAAGATTCCATCAATAAAGCTTTGCAGAACCAAATTGCCAGCTGCTGCGCAAACAGCCAGGCTCTGAGAGGAAATAACAACACCACAAATGCAAATGGATTAAGTAACGCAGGAATGGAAAATGGTTCTTCTTCCGTTACAGGAGCTGTACTTTACCAGAACAATCCAAACCCTTTCAGCCAGCAAACAAACATCAATTATTTTATTCCAACAAGTTCTCAGTCGGCAAGTCTGATGGTATTTGATCTGCAAGGTAAGCCGGCAAAAACAATTTCCATCAGCAGTTTCGGCGCAGGTTCAGTGATTGTGAATGGCAATGAATTGAATGCCGGAATGTATGTTTATTCTTTGGTAGTGGATGGGAAGATCGTTGATACTAAACGGATGATTTTGACGGAGTAACTTAATAATAAAATTTCGCGCAAAGACGCAGAGAACGCGAAGTGCAATCCGGATATTAATACCGAATGAAATTAGCTCTGCGAACTTTGCGTCTTTGCGCGAAATTTTCTGCTTTACGACTTTTTAAAATCCAACGGCACAATCAATTTCACGCTGATATTTCTTCCCATATTGTAAATGCCGCTGCGACCGCTTGCATTGTTGGGATACTCTTCAAAATATTTAAGGCGGCTGAGATGTGACTGATACGCGACATCCGTAATATTATTTCCTAAAATATGGAGACTGCAGATTTTTTTTCCTGCTTTTGAATTTATGTCTGCGCCGAAGCCTGCATCGAATAAAGTATAACCGGGTGTTTTGGTCTCTGTATTGTACGCGAGATAGGCTCTGTCCTGTGCGGCATACCATTGCATTCCGAGTTTTACATAAATGGAAGAAAAACATTTCCATTTTTTGTGCATGTCCGCACGAAGCTCTGAGTTTGTGTGTACAGGCGGAATGAACGGCAAATATTTTGCACTGTCGGGAACAGGAGTACCATTCACTCCTTTATTGATTGCATAGATAATGGAGAGTGAATTTTCAAAATGCAGCCAGTCGAGTGGATGCGGGTGAATATCTATACTGAATTCCCCACCGTACAATTGTGCATGCGCAGACTGAAACTGAAACGTCTGGTTACCTGGCACGATAATGGAATCGCCGCCGTGTTTATTCAGCACCTTCTGATTATAGATGTAATTCTGAATATCATTATTAAAAAGTTCAATGCTTCCGGAAATATGTTGTGAAGAAAAGAAAATGCCAATATCTTCCTGAAGACTGAACTCCGGTTGAAAATCGGAATTGCCCAACTGATAAATATTTGTACCGGGGTGTACGCCATTTGCTGAGATCTCAGAAATATTCGGTGCGCGGAAACCGCGTGCAATGTTTGCTTTGATCAGAAAATTTTCTGAAAAATTATAGGTTGCGCCAGCGCTGCCTGAAACACCGGAGAACGTATGCGTGTAAGCCGTGAAAGGATGTGCGGCACCTGCTATATCTGTCGACTGCATATCAAAACCTGTTGAAGGATTTGTTGTGACATACATATCACTATTGCTGAACGAACGCTGATCATAGCGGATGCCAGCACTCACATCAAGTTTCTTAAATGATTTTTTCAGATGTGCGAAAGGCCCTAAATCAAACAATACATAGTCAGGAATAATAAATTCAGTTCCGTTATTTTTATTTACCTGGTACATTCCATTTACACCGACTGTTGTTTCCACCCCTTTCCATTCAGGCAAATAATATTTCAGGTCGTATGTAACTGTTTTAAGGTCGAGGTACAAGCCTGCAACATCCGGAGCCAGAGGGTGACTGAACTCCCTGCGGATATTTTCCTGGTAGCCAACGGTGAGTGCAATTTTACTTTTACCGAGGATAAAATTATTTGTTGAATATATTTTATAATGCTGCACATGCTGATGAAGTACAGGGATTTTATAGGAATTGAGTTCGCTGTTCGAAACAATTTGCCGTACTGTATCCGCTTCTGAAATCTGTTTGGTGAATTTGCGCGTAACAGAATCGCGGCTGCCATCCGGAATATCCTGCAGCGCATCGAATAAAGAAAAATTCAAATGCGAATAACCCCATTGTCTGTTAAGACCAAGATATGCATTTGCATCCGTTTCTTTAAAGCCCGTTCCGTAAACACGTCCGTCGTATTTATTCTGATAATTGGTTGCTTCTTTATGTGATCCGCGTGCGCCCCAGATAAATCCCTTTATATTTCCTGCGAGGTTAGCCGAACCTTCATACAAACCATTGTTGCTCTGGTAATTTCCCAGCACAGAACCTTTGATCGTTCCTTCAGGAACAGGAAGCGGAGGAAGCAAATTCACCACACCTGCAAGTGCATCCGAGCCGTACATTAGACTAGCAGGGCCTTTTATGATTTCGATCCGCTCAACTGAATTTTCATCCACCTCTATCCCATGCTCATCACCCCACTGCTGTCCTTCCTGGCGGACTCCGTCATACATAGTGAGTACGCGGTTGTAACCGAGTCCGCGTATAAAAGGTTTGGAAACATTCGGGCCAGTACTTACGGCATTTATACCCGGGAGTTTTGCAATGGCATCAATCACGTTGGTACTTACGTTCTGATCCATTTCTTTGCGGTCGATAGCAATGATGGCAACAGGATCCCGTTTTATTTCCGTCGATTTTGACATGCCGGTAACCACCACTTCATTGATATCGATGTGAGATTCCTCGAGCACAAAATCCATTTGTGTCACTACCGCCAGATCGATGGTTTGTACAATTGTTTTATAACCAATAAAACTTACGCGCACAGAAACTTTTGAAGGTGGTAGGTTTTCTATTTTATAAGTACCATCAACTCCGGAAGCTGCGCCAGTCTTAAGATCCGGAATATACACATCCACGCCGAAAAGTGCTTCTCCTGTGTTTTTATCTGTTATTTTTCCTGTGAGTGTTGTTTTTGCAGCGAATCCGGTACAGGACAAAAGGAATGCAGCTATCAATAGATGGAGTATCTTTTTCATTTTTTATACGCTTGAATTAAACAATAATTTTTAAGACCGGGCGGTCCTTAACGAAGTAAAAATTCAGGCGTTATGCGGAGGAGCACGCGGGGAGCTAAAGGCGGTAAAGTCAGAAGAGAAAAACGCGTTGTAATTATTCTGATAATAAGGATTGCCGGAAAAAACATCAAAGCTGAAAAAAACAGTTGAAGATTCCTGCACTGGTTGATCATAATCGCAGACCGAACAACTGTGTTCCAGGTTATGAAAGTGATTTTGACCGGAGGTACAATGAATATCGTTACGGTGTTCCCAGGAATGGGTACTCTTTTCCGCAATAGGTGCCAGGATACCTACACACAGAACTAAAGCAAATATTTGGCGTAACAACTTATTCATCAATTATGTAAATCTACTAAAAGCATCTGAATTGTTTATATCCGGCACTTTTTTATCCGGTTGCATATTTCAAATTTTATTCTGTACGTTTGATCAACCATTTAAAAAACCATCATGGGCGAAATAACTATATGGATCAATGCC